>JAEEGK010007166.1_pt1 | contig 26614 bp, 20 predicted proteins | sample 8958771 | NCBI WGS metagenome assembly JAEEGK01 (sample SAMN16246547, study PRJNA631951) | gut metagenome | biome: gut microbiome; feature: rumen; material: SC-attached | host: Bos | place: Iran: Karaj | collected 2018-10 | reverse complement strand
AAATTCATTGTTGAGAAAAGTTGTTTTCCTTAATAAGAAGAGCGGAAAACGGGACTCGAACCCGCGACCCCAACCTTGGCAAGGTTGTGCTCTACCAACTGAGCTATTTCCGCATTAAAAAAGATGTGAAGAGGAGGAGACTCGAACTCCCACGTCGCAATTGACACTACCCCCTCAAAGTAGCGCGTCTACCAATTCCGCCACCTCTCCAGCAAAAACATATGCTGAAAAAAAAGAGTGCCCAGAACAGGACTCGAACCTGCACGCCTCGCGGCACACGCACCTGAAACGTGCGCGTCTACCAATTCCGCCACCTGGGCATTTAACATCCGACCCAACGCCGAGATGCCTCTTTTTGTTCAAAATGTTGAGCGGAAAACGGGACTCGGACCCGCGACCCCAACCTTGGCAAGGTTGTGCTCTACCAACTGAGCTATTTCCGCATTTTCAATCCTTTGTAAGGAGCATTCCTCTGAATGCGGATGCAAAGGTAATGCTTTTTTTGGAACTGACAAACTTTTTGGACGTTTTTTTTCTAAAAAAGTACGATTTTATCGAAAAAATGCGGTTTCAGGGGAGTTAATCCATCCGATTTCTGTAATCTTCATAGCTAAAACGACGCAAAATCTCCAATGTGCCATCCTCATGTAACATGCCGATTGAAGGATGCGAAATGCCATTAAATGTATTCGTCTTCACAGTCGTATAATGAATCATATCTTCAAAAATCACTTCATCTCCTTCTTGCAACGCATGGGCAAATCGCCAAGAACCCATAAAATCACCACTAAGACAGCTGTTCCCACCTAAACGATATGTCAATGGTTCCGTTGCCTTCTCCAAATCCACGTGCTCAGCCCCACGGACATCTGGGAAATAGGGCATTTCCAAACAATCTGGCATATGGCAGGTAAAACTGACATCGAGGATGGCGGTCTTTATGCCTTTATCCTCTACGACATCTACGACGTGCGAAACCAACGGTCCTGTCTGCCATGCGAAGGCACTACCCGGCTCAAGAATGACCTTTAGCCAGGGATAGCGCTTGTGGAAGTCCTGCATCATCGAGATCAGAAGATCCACATCGTAATCCTTGCGCGTCATCAGATGACCGCCGCCAAAATTGATCCATTTCAACTGGGGGAACCACTTTGCAAATTTATCCTCAATATGCACAAGCGTACGTTGAAACACATCTGCCCCACTCTCACAATGACAATGACAATGGAAGCCCTCAATATCCTCCGGCAGTCTTTCAGGCAACTTGTCGGCAGTCACTCCAAAGCGTGTGCCAGGCGCACAGGGATTATACAACAAAGTGCCGACCTCGGAATACTCAGGATTGACCCTCAGACCTATAGACAGCCCTGCAGCACGCTGATGATAGCGCTCATACTGCGATAGGGAATTGAAAGTAAGATGGGAAGAGCAGCTTATGATCTCATCTATCTCATCGTCAGTATAAGCCGGAGAGAAAGTATGTGCAGGTGCCCCGAACTCCTCAAAGGCCAGACGCGCCTCTGACAGCGAACTGGCGGTAGTGGCCTTGATATACTCGCGGAAGATAGGAAAAGTCTTCCACAGTGCAAAAGCCTTGAAGGCGAGGATTATCTCTATATCGGCTTTCGCCGCAACATCAGCAATAAGCTTGAGGTTGCGGCGAAGTCTTTTCTCTTCTATAATATAAATAGGTGTAGCCATTAGACTTTCTTGAGTGGAATAAGTACACTAAACGTTGATCCTTCGCCCTCCACAGATTCAACCATACAGTCTCCACCATTTTTACGGGCAAAGTCTTGACAAAGCTGAAGTCCGAGGCCGGAACCTTCCTCACCACCTGTACCATATGTTGTCTCTCCTTTATGGAAGATGGTGTCGATACGGTCTGCAGCAATACCTACGCCGTGGTCTCTGACACTTACCTTAGCATAATCACCATCTCTCGTCATCAGGATCTCAATACTGGAGTCTTCTGGAGAGAATTTGATAGCATTCGACAGGAAGTTACGTACCACCGTCTTCAACATATCATTGTCAGCATTCACCAACATTGGTTCTGCAGGAGCTTGATAATCAAGTTTAATACGCTTTGTCTGAGCTATCATCTCGAAGATTTCAACCACGCCAGGAACGATATCATTCAGGTCAAGATCCTGTAACACCACATTCAGTCGTCCAGTCTGGCTCTTTGTCCACTTTAGGAGATTATCCAACAGATCATGTACTTCTTCCGATTCTCTGTTTGCCTTATCCAGCAGTTCATATAGTTCCGGTCCTACCAGATCAGGCGACGTGGAAGCAACAACGAGATTCAATACCATACGGATACTGGCCATCGGAGAACGAAGGTCATGAGCAATGACAGAATACATCTTATCACGATTATTCAGAGTCGCCTTCAATTCTGCATTCTGCTGTTCAATAATCCGTTTAGCAGCGACAAGAGAAATCTGCTGCATAACACGCATGACGAGTTCTTCCTTATTAAACGGCTTTGTCAAGAAGTCACTAGCACCGACCTGGAATCCATGCACCAGATCTGCAGGTGTGTTAAGAGCTGTCAAGAAAATGATTGGAATGTCTGCCAGCTCCGGATCCTTCTTCATGATTACTGCGGTGTCAAAACCTGAAATATCAGGCATCATCACATCGAGCAGGATCAAGTCCGGATGTTCTTTCTTGGCCTGCTCAATACATGCATTTCCACCATTTGCCGTACAAACCTGAAACTTCTCATTGTTCAACAATATTTTCAGCAACAGGACATTGCTCATCACGTCGTCGACAATAAGAATCTTATAGTCGCTTCGGTTTATCTTTGACTCTAATGTTGCTCCTGCGTCCATTATTTTATGTAGTACTAATATTCTAGTTTGCAAAAATAGTGCAATATTTTGAAATATCCAAATTATTGCACTACTTTTTTACATTTTTCATCAATTCTACCTATATTCTGCCCATGATTTGATGCCTATTTCATCAAGTTTATAGGTACAGAAGGCTTGAATGAACGCTGAAGCCAGACGGCTATTTGTTATCAACGGCACGTTTAGATCGATTGCTGCACGACGGATTTTATACCCGTTGGTCAACTCATGTGAGGTCAAGTTCTTGGGGATATTCACCACCATGTCAATCTTGTGCTGATGCAACAAGTCGAGCGCCTGAGGCTGTGCTGTATCAGAAGGCCAATGGACCAGAATATTTTCAATGCCGTTATCCGTGAGATACTTCGACGTACCCCCAGTGGCATAAAGTTCATAACCGTGTTCCACGAGCATACGTGCTGCATCCAGCATCTCTGCCTTCTGTTTAGCTGAACCTGTGGAGAGCAAGACCGTCTTCTTCGGAATACGATGGCCAACACTGAGCATGGCCTTTAATAATGCTGTATTCGTATTATCACCAATACAGCCCACCTCACCAGTAGAAGCCATATCCACACCAAGCACAGGATCAGCCTTCTGCAGACGGTTGAAACTGAATTGCGAGGCCTTGATACCAACATAGTCAAGATCGAAGAGGTTCTTATGAGGTTTCTCTACCGGCAGTCCAAGCATCACCTTGGTGGCAAGATCTATAAGATTCAATTTCAACACTTTGCTCACAAAGGGGAACGAACGCGAGGCACGGAGATTACACTCAATGACGAGGATATCGTTGTCGCGAGCCATATACTGGATGTTAAATGGACCGTTGATATGCAACGCCTTGGCAATCTGACGGGATATACGCTTGATACGGCGCACAGTTTCCACATACAATTTCTGAGGTGGGAACTGAATGGTGGCATCACCCGAGTGAACACCAGCAAACTCAATATGCTCGGAGATGGCATATGCCAAGATCTCACCTTCCTTCGCTACGGCGTCCATCTCTATCTCCTTAGCATGTTCTATGAACTTTGACACTACGACAGGGTGATCTTCGGATACATTCGCAGCCAACTGCAGGAACTTTTCCAGTTCCTCCTTATTAGAGCAGACATTCATGGCAGCGCCAGACAACACATACGACGGACGCACAAGGACAGGGAACCCTACCCTTTCAACAAACTTATCAATATCCGCCATCGTTGTAAGTGCGCTCCATTCCGGTTGGTTCACACCTATCTCATTCAACATCTGCGAGAACTTTGCACGATCTTCAGCACCATCAATATCCACAGCCTGAGTACCCAGAATATTCACATGCTGTTCATCAAGATAGACTGCAAGATTATTGGGGATCTGACCACCCGTAGAGACAATCACGCCATACGGCTGTTCCATATCAATGATATCGAGTACGCGTTCGAAAGTGAGTTCATCGAAATACAGGCGGTCACACATATCATAGTCCGTGCTGACAGTCTCAGGATTATAATTGATCATCACTGAGCGCCAACCTTCTTTGCGGATAGTATTCAAAGCCTGAACGCCACACCAGTCGAACTCGACGGAAGAACCTATACGATAGGCACCAGAACCTAGAACAATAATACTTTTCTTATCGTTCTCGTACTGAATATCACTAGCCACTCCAGAATAGGTCACATAAAGGTAATTCGTCTGAGCTGGATACTCTGCAGCCAATGTATCAATCTGCTTGACCACAGGCAGGATATTGAGTTGCTTACGACGATTTCTCACCAGTAACGATGCATCATGCATCGTGTTGATTTCACCTTCCAATCCAATGGCACGAGCAATCTGGAAATCTGTGAATCCATAGATTTTCGCCTCACGAAGCAGAGCCTCCTCCAATGTATTGATATTCTGTTTCTTCAGGCGCTCGTCAATATCAATGATATGCTTCAGTTTCTGCAGGAACCACTTATCAATCTTGGTCAGTTCATGAATCTTGTCGATATCATATTCTGGCAGATGCATCGCCTTCGAAATAACAAAGATACGCTTGTCCGTCGGTTCACGCAGAGCGGCGTCGATATCTGCTATTTTCAGTTCCTTATTCTCCACAAAGCCGTGCATGCCTTGTCCGATCATACGCAGACCTTTCTGAATGGCTTCCTCAAATGTCCGTCCGATAGCCATCACTTCGCCTACAGACTTCATCGATGAACCAAGTTCTTTGTCAACCCCGCGGAACTTACTCAGATCCCAACGAGGTATCTTACATACCACATAGTCAAGAGCTGGCTCAAAGAAAGCACTCGTGGTCTTTGTCACAGAGTTTTTGAGTTCAAAGAGTCCGTAACCCATACCCAACTTGGCGGCAACAAAAGCCAGAGGATAGCCTGTAGCCTTAGACGCCAGAGCCGACGAACGGGAAAGACGGGCATTTACCTCGATGACACGATAGTCTTCTGAGGTGGGGTCAAAAGCATACTGTACATTACACTCACCCACAATACCAATATGACGGATAATCTTTATCGCCAGCGAACGGAGTTTATGATACTCGGAATTCGTTAGTGTCTGTGAAGGCGCTATCACTATTGACTCTCCTGTATGAATACCCAGTGGGTCGAAGTTTTCCATATTACAAACGGTAATACAGTTGTCATAACGGTCACGCACCACCTCGTATTCTATCTCCTTCCATCCCTTCAAGGATTTCTCTACCAGCACTTGTGGTGAGAACGAGAAAGCTTTCTCTGCAAGTTTGTTCAGTTCCTCCTCATTATCGCAAAAGCCAGAACCCAGGCCACCCAGCGCATAGGCAGCACGCAGAATGACAGGATAGCCCAACTCTGCAGCAGCCTTGCGGGCATCATCAATATTGTCGCAAGCCTGACTCTTGATGGTCTTCACGCCTATCTCATCGAGTTTCTTCACAAAGAGTTCGCGATCCTCTGTATCCATGATGGCCTGAACGGGTGTTCCCAGCACTTTCACACCATACTTCTCGAGCACACCGCTCTGGTATAGTTCCACGCCGCAATTCAGGGCCGTCTGTCCGCCAAAAGCCAAAAGGATACCGTCAGGACGTTCTTTTTCGATGACCCTTTCAACGAAATAAGGCTGTACAGGCAAGAAATATATCTCATCGGCTACACCCTCTGAGGTCTGTACTGTGGCGATATTCGGATTGATCAACACAGTCTTGATACCTTCTTCTCTCAAGGCTTTCAAAGCCTGGGAGCCACTATAGTCAAACTCTCCAGCCTCACCAATTTTCAACGCGCCGCTACCCAGCAGCAATACTTTCTTTATATTATTGTCTCTCATAACGTCTCAATAAAACGGTCAAACATAAATTCTGTGTCTACGGGTCCAGAACAGGCCTCGGGATGGAACTGGCTTGAGAACCAAGGATGCGACAGATGACGGATGCCCTCATTTGAGCCATCATTCATATTCACGAAAAGTTCGCGCCAGTCATTACCCAATGTCGCAGCATCCACTGCATAGCCATGATTCTGTGAAGTCACATAGCAACGGTTAGTTCCCACCTCGCGTACAGGCTGGTTATGCGAACGATGACCGTACTTCAGTTTATAGATGGTAGCACCTCCGGCCTTCGCCAGCAACTGATTACCCATACAGATACCACAGATGGGTTTACGTGAGCGTGACATCTGTTTCTTCAACACCTCCACAGCATCCACACACATGTCAGGATCGCCAGGACCATTGGCCAGGAAAAGACCGTCAAACGCCATGTCAGTATAGTCGAAGTTCCATGGCACTCGGATAACCTCAACATTACGATTGACTAGACATCTGATAATATTGTTCTTTACGCCACAGTCTACAAGCACCACCTTACGTCCGGCTCCTTCATTGTATCGGATAACATCCTTACACGACACACGCGCCACCCAGTTGATGCTGCCGTAGTCCGCTACCTCCTGATCATCCAAAGAATCCTGATGATCCGGATACACCAGTTTACCCATCATCACACCATGCTCGCGAAGAACTTTCGTCAGCTGTCGTGTGTCAATGCCTGTCACTCCTGGCACCTTCTCTCTCTTGAGCCATTCATCAAGGCTTTCGCACGCATTCCAGTGAGAATACTCCATGCTATAATCACTCACAATGATGGCCGAGGCGTATATCCTGTCGCTCTCCATAAAAGTGGCAATGCCGTTCTGCTCAATGGAGAACGGGGGAACACCATAGTTACCCACCAACGGATAGGTCAACGTCATCAACTGTCCCGCATAACTTGGGTCTGTCAACGACTCTGGATAACCCATCATTGCCGTATTAAAAACGACTTCACCCGCCACAGGTTTCTCATACCCGAAGCTCTTTCCTTTGAATGTTGTTCCGTCTTGCAGAACAAGTGTTACATCTTTCATCATATATTATTTATCTCATCTTCAAAAAAAAAGGCGAAACGTTTAACAACGAATCGCCCTTAACTTTATTCAACAGTAACGCTCTTAGCGAGGTTTCTTGGTTGGTCGACATTCTTTCCTTTGCAGACAGCCACGTGATAGGCCAACAACTGAAGTGGTATCGTTGCCACCAGTGGTTCCAGACATTCCAACACGTCGGGCAGTTCTATGACCTCGTCGGCAATCTTCGAGATGACGTCGTCGCCTTTCGATACAAGGGCGATCACCCTACCCTGACGAGCCTTGATCTCTTGTATGTTCGACAGCACCTTCTCATACATGGCATTATGCGTAGCAATAACCACCACAGGCATATCCGAGTCAATCAGTGCAATAGGACCGTGTTTCATTTCTGCAGCAGGATAGCCCTCTGCGTGGATATATGATATCTCCTTCAGCTTCAATGCTCCTTCCAGAGCTACAGGATAGGAGTAGCCACGACCCAGATAAAGGAAGTTATGCGCATAAGTAAAGGTACGCGCGAGGTCGGCCACCTTGTCGTTGGTCTGCAGCACCTCACGGATCTTTACGGGAATCTCACTCAGTCCCTTAACGATCTTCAGATACTCATCACGGTCGATGGTACCCTTAGCCTCACCCATCGCCAACGCGATCATCGTCAGCACCGTCACCTGTCCGGTGAAGGCTTTCGTCGAGGCCACACCGATCTCTGGACCTACGTGAATATAGGTACCAGTATCCGTTGCACGGGGAATGCTTGAGCCGATAGCGTTACAGACACCATAGATAAATGCCCCTTTCTCTTTGGCCAGCTGTACGGCGGCCAGTGTATCAGCGGTCTCACCACTCTGCGAGATGGCAATCACCACATCACCCTTACCCACCACAGGATTCCTATAGCGGAATTCTGAGGCATACTCCACCTCTACAGGGATACGGCAGAGCGACTCTATGATCTGCTTACCAATCAGACCTGCATGCCAAGATGTACCGCAAGCCACGATCACCACACGTTTGACTTCGAGCATCTGTCGACGATAGTCTATCAGAGCAGACAGGGTCACATGATCGGCTTCGATATTCACACGGCCACGCATGCAGTTCGTCAGACATTCAGGCTGCTCGAAGATCTCCTTCAGCATAAAGTGCGGATAACCGCCCTTCTCAATCTGTCCAAGATCGAGATCTACCTTCTTCACCTTCAACTCCTGTTCCTCACCGAGGATACTCACTACGTGCAGATCCTGTCCGCGACGGATGACGGCGATATTACCGTCTTCGAGATAGACCACCTTATCCGTATATTCCACGATAGGACTGGCATCAGAGCCAAGGAAGAACTCATCCTCGCCGATACCCACCACCAGCGGACTCTGCTTTCGGGCCGCAATGATCTGGTCTGGGTCACGTTTGTCGAGCACAGCGATGGCATAGGCACCAATCACCTGATAAAGTGCCACCTGAACAGCCTCCAGCAGATTGAGCTGCTTCTTCACCATGATATACTCGATGAGTTGCACAAGCACCTCAGTATCCGTATCGCTCACGAAGTTGACACCTTTAGCGATCAACTTTTCTTTAATCTCGGCATAGTTCTCGATAATACCGTTATGGATAATCGCCAGGTTATGGCTTTGCGAATAGTGAGGATGCGCATTTCTCGAAGAAGGCTCACCGTGCGTTGCCCAACGGGTATGGGCGATACCCACACAGCCGGTAACGTCCTTATCATTACAGTACTCTGTCAGATTATCAACCTTACCTTTCGACTTGTAGACATTCAAGTCATTATTGCCGTTAATCAGGGCGACACCAGCGCTATCGTAACCACGATATTCCAGTCGGCGCAAGCCCTTAATCAATATCGGATAAGCGTCTTTCTTCCCTATGTATCCAACTATTCCGCACATATCGTTATGTCTGTTTGTGTTATAATCGACTGCAAAAGTACTGCAAATTTTTCGTTTATGCAAAAAAATGAGGGAGTTTTTGATGAACTCCCTCAACTTTATGACTTAATAGAACTTGAAATAACGTCTGGCGTTGTTGTACGAGATGTCTTCAACCATACGTCCGAGGACCTCCATATCGTATGGCAGCAGTCCCTTCTCCACATCGTTGCCCAACAGGTTGCAGAGGATACGACGGAAATATTCGTGACGCGGATAGCTTAAGAAGGAACGCGAGTCAGTGAGCATACCCACAAAGCGGCTCAGCAGTCCCAGCACAGAGAGTGCGTTCATCTGCTTGATCATGCCATCCATCTGGTCGTTGAACCACCAGCCACTACCAAACTGGATCTTTCCGGGCTCACCACCCTGGAAGTTTCCAAGCATTGTGGCAATAACCTCATTGGCACATGGATTCAACGTATATAATATGGTACGCGTGAGCTTACCCTTCATATTCAGGTTGTTCAGGAAATGCGACATGGCCTTGGCTGTGGTGAACTCACCGATGCTGTCAAAGCCTGTGTCAGGGCCGAGCTGGTTGTACATCGCAGTATTGTTGTCGCGGATAGCACCGTAGTGGAACTGCTGGGTCCAGCCGGCATCAGCGTCCATCTCTGCCATCACAGTCAGGAAGCAGTTCTTATACTGACGGACCTCGAGGTTCGACAGCTGCTGTCCACGCATGGCTTTCTCAAAAATGGTCTCGATCTGTGAGTCGGTATATTCCTCATCATAGAACTCCTCGATACCATGATCAGAGAGCTTGGAACCCTGCTCGGCAAAGAAGTCGTGACGTTTCTGTAAAGCATCAACCATATCGGCGAACTTACTGATATTCACGCCACTAACGTTCGAGAGCTGTTCTACGTATTTGGCAAAGTCCGGCTTTTCTATGTTCATGGCCTTGTCAGGACGCCAGGCAGGAATCATGAGGGGATCATCCTGAGCCTTGTGCTTGGCATATTCGATATGATTGTGCAGATCGTCGACAGGATCATCTGTGGTACATACACACTCTACGTTATAATGCTTCATCAGTCCACGAGCAGAGAACTCGGGCTGCTTCAACTTCTCATTACACTCGTCGAAGATCTCACGGGCGGTCTTGGGGTTCAGCTGCTTGGTGATACCAAAGGCTGTCTTCAACTCCAGATGCGTCCAGTGATACAGGGGGTTACGGAAAGTATAAGGCACGGTCTCGGCCCACTTTTCAAACTTCTCCCAGTCGGAGGTGTCCTTACCAGTACAGTACTTCTCATCGACACCGTTGGTACGCATAGCACGCCATTTGTAGTGGTCACCACCCAGCCAGAGCTCAGTGATGCTCTTAAAACGATGGTCGTTGGCTACCATCTCTGGGATAAGATGACAGTGATAGTCGATAATCGGCATCTTAGCCGCATGATTGTGATACAAGTCCTGTGCCACTTGGGTCTCCAGAACGAAGTTATCATCATTGAATTGCTTCATACTATAAATATGTTTTTAGTTTGTTTTTAAAATTTCTGTGCAAAGATAGCAATTATTTCACAGAAATTGTTTATCTTTGCCCCAAAATATAACGTAAACGTTTTCTGAATGCAACGCAGGATACTGCTCATCTACACTGGCGGCACCATCGGAATGAACCGCAACCCTCAGACAGGAGCCTTGGAGCCGTTTGACTTCGAGCATCTGTTATACAATGTTCCTGAGCTGAAGCAATTCGATACCCAGATTGAGACCTTCCAGTTCTCACCGCCGATTGATTCCAGTGATATGTCACCAGCGCGATGGACAGACATCAGCCATTGCATCGCCGACCACTACAGCCAATACGACGGCTTCGTGGTACTTCACGGCACTGACACGATGGCTTACACCGCCTCTGCCCTCTCCTACATGCTGGAGAACCTCACAAAGCCAGTCATCTTCACCGGTTCGCAGCTACCCATCGGCCAGTTGCGTACTGACGGCAAGGAGAACCTTATATCTTCGATAGAGATTGCTGCCGCCTGCGATGACCAAGGCCGCGCTCTGGTACCCGAAGTGGGCATCTACTTCAACTCGCATTTACTACGCGGCAATCGCACCACGAAGCAGAGCGCCGAGGAGTTCAACGCCTTCGAGTCGTTCAACTATCCGCACCTCGTCGATGCTGGTGTCAACATCACCTACCATCGCGATCGTATCCTGAAGCCCGACTTCTCGAAGCCGATGACGCCCCATTACCGACTGGATAACAACGTCATCATCTTCTCGCTTTTCCCAGGCATCCGCGAAGACCTCATCCGACACATCATCCACACCCCCAATCTGAAAGCCATCGTCATGCGCACCTTCGGCAGCGGCAATGCACCGCAGTCGCCTTGGTTGCTGAATGCCCTGAAGGAGGGCTCGCACAACGGCAAGGTCATCGTCAACATCAGTCAGTGTCTGCAGGGCGCTGTGGAGATGAGTCGTTATGACTGCGGCTACCATCTGCAGGAGGCTGGCGTCATCAGCGGCCGCGATATGACTGTCGAGAGTGCTGTCACGAAACTGATGTTCCTCCAGAGTCACTACCCCGATGCGCCCGACACCGTGCGCCAGCTCATGCAGCAGTCCATACGAGGAGAGATGACCATATAACAACTTGTGAGAATCGCAAATATTCTTCAAAATCCTTGCAAATATCGAGAAAAGTTTCTATCTTTGCAGCAGAAACAAGTGATAACGATATGGATACTGCTACATTAAACCCTACACAAATGCACTTGCTGAAATTGTTCGCATTCAACAACAGCGAGGAGTACGCCCGTGAAATTCAGACGGTGCTTACACGACATTTCCAGTCTCGTCTTGATGCAGAGGCAGACCGGCTATGGGATGAAGGCATTCTGAATCAAGAAAAGCTGGACGAACTTCGCCATAAGGATCTACATGCCAAATAAATTCAAGAGGCGATGGCAAGACTTGTTGTTGATACAAACAGCCTGATACAATGCATTTCCCGTCGGAGCCGATACCACGATTTGTGGTTGTCATTCCTCGACGGAAGCAATGTTATGTGTGTGTCAACTGAGATTCTCAGCGAATATGCAGAGATATTGGAACGTTATACGAGTCCTGAGTTTGCGGAAGCAGCCCTTGGCGTTATTACGAACAATCCATATACGTTGTTTGTCACGCCATATTATCATTTCCATCTTATCCAGGCTGACCCTGATGATGACAAGTTTGTAGACTGTGCAGTAGCATGCAATGCTAAATTCGTCGTAACAGACGATACGCACTTTGATGTGCTTAAGAGAATTGATTTCCCGAAAGTGAACGTGATAGGCTTGGATGAAATAATCCAGCAGATAAATAATAAGTAGAACCCTTTAAAATAAGATTGCCAATGAAGTAGAAGAAAAACGAACAAACGCTTATCAGCCTATATGCTGAAGCTCAGCTCCAGCAAGGTAACAGAGATTTATATTAAAAAACTAATTATTAATTTACAGGTTAGCGTTCCTGTTCGAACTTTGAAATAAGATTTGAGCTTTTGCTCTTGTTCTTAGAACTTGAATACCGCCAAACATTCATATAGCAAGGACAAGCAGACAAAAGGCTCGCGTCGTAAGGCGTGGGCTGTTTGTGCGTGTTGCTATTATGGTCTACTTGGCGGTAACCAAAGTTCTGATATGCATTGAACAGTTCCGCCTTTATTTTTTGATATGAAAAGATATCTACTAATTACATTATTAATTACGCTTACCAAACTGGTAAACGCTGCTGATATTGTTGAAATCAATGGTATATTTTACGATTTGAAACCCGTAAAAGTCGGTACAGCTTCCGTTACATACGATCCAACGGTTGTCAATCGTAAAGAATATTCTGGATCTGTCATCATACCTTCCGAAATAGAATATGATGGCAACACCTACAAGGTGAATGAAATCGGTACTTATGCATTCATGGGATGTAGAGAACTGACATCCGTTGAACTACCAGAAGGCCTGATAACTATTGGATTTGGGGGATTTGACGGCTGTAGCGGCCTTCAAACAATAAACATTCCTTCTACTGTGACAACAATAATGCAATGGGCTTTCAGAGATTGTACAAGTTTAACTGGTGTGAATATTACAGATATAGAGGCTTGGTGTAATATCGATTTCGATGATTATGGTAACCCTCTCTACTATGCCAATCACTTGATAATCAACGGAGTAGACACAGAGAACTTGGTTATTCCTGATGATGTAACAACCATCAAATCTAGAGTATTCAATGGGTTCGCCTCCTTGAAATCTGTTAATCTTGGAAAAGGGGTTACTTCTATCGGTAGTTATGCTTTTGCTTGGTGTACTTCACTTACAACTATATCAATACCTGACAATGTGAAAGAAATCGGAGGGTGCGCCTTCTATGAATGCTCGGCTTTAAAGGATATAAATCTATCAAGTAGTTTAGAACTGCTTGACAAAAGCGTGTTCGAAAAATGTTCGAGTTTAGAAAAAATTAAAATTCCAAATGGCATAAAGACAATAGAAACATATGCCTTTTCTGGCTGTACCAACCTCAAAAAATTATATCTTTCAGAGAGCGTAGAGAAAATTGGTGCAAGTGCTTTTGGAAGTTGTGAAAATATAGAGGATGTATATTGCTATGCTATAGATCCACCAACGCCCACAATTACTTGGTATGTTAATGTTCTTTCCGACTATTTTTGGCAATCATATGCTGAATATGCTACATTACACGTTCCAGAATCATCGATTGATATTTATAAGAACGCAACCTTTTGGAAAAACTTTGGAACAATAGTTGCATTGACAGAAGACGATACGGCTATCAATACTACTTCTATTCATAATTGCCTAGAAAAGTATTATTCACTTGATGGCCATCATATTTATTCGCCAAAGAAAGGTATCAATATAATAAAGATGCCTAATGGACAAATAAAGAAAACCATAGTAAAATAGTTGCAATGAATCGAAATAGCAAAATTTTGGATCCTTCTCAAATCGCATCACAATTGTTTGAAGAAGAATCAAAAAAAGAAAATGATAACGACGATGAAAGCGCATTTAAGTATCAACGTCGCATAAAAAGATAAGCCATTTTATATCAAGGTGGGTCAGGGGACGTTCTCTGACCCACTTTATCTATTGCGATAATTTTCGCAACGAAGATTTTCGCAATGGCTAAAGCATTGATTTACAAGAGTTTGAAGGGACTAAAGTCGTTGGGTATAGTGTGGTATCTGAGAGTAAGGACAGAGGGGGAAGTTGAATTCTCGAGAAAATTCGGAGGTTTGAAGGCTTTAAAGCCGGAGTTTGAAGGCAGTAAAGTTTCGGATTTTCTCGAGAATTAAAGTCACCCCATACGGCAGAGTCTTGGAAAAAATGTAATGGAGGGGCGACTTTAGTGCCTTCAAACTACCATTTACTCCTCCTCATTGGTGGATTCGTCGTAGTAGGAATAGCCGAAGAAGTCAGAATAACCATTGTCGACATAGCCGATGGCATCAATTATTTATGTTTTCCGTTAATTTATCATAAATTATTGCTCAGTTCTTACATGATTTCACTACTTCTATAGTTATATAAGTAGAGAACTTGATTATTAACTCAAAATGATTTGAATGATGAAAACAATGAAAATGTACATGATGACCGTCTTACTGTTGGCAACGGGAATGGTTGTTGGTTGTAGTAATGAGGACTCCGATGAGGACCTGATTAGCAGTGTGGCTTATCTTGAACCAGAATTCACGTATAAGGACTTTGACGCCGTCACTCAGGCCCAAGATATAGAAGAGACAACGAACGGAACTTGGCTAATCACCAAGGTCAACGGTCTCATTCATCTGATTATCTTCTACACAGAAGGCACTGATTCTATTCCATTGCCAGCATCTCCAAAGACAACTGAAGATTTCTTCAAAGAGTTTCTTCCCCTGACTGCTGATAATCAGATGGTGTTCGTAGAAAACGACTATCGGGGTGATCCTCATTACAAGCAATATTACAAGGGTGTCCCCGTTGAGCAAGGCTGGTGGCATATTTCCTTCCTTGATGGCATTATGCAAAGTAGTTATGGTAAATTTATCCCTATCGAGGAACTTGATGCCAACCCTTCTATCAATATGGCTACAGCCAAAAAGATTGTAGAGAATTATATCAAAGACATTGTTGATGGCGAAGACAAGAACTTCTACCTCACCATAATGTCATTTCCAGAGTACGGCAAATGGAAACCTCGGCTGGTTTATGTCTATAAGCACCAAAAGTGGGAAGAAGGCGAATTAGTGTATGTAGATGCCCAAACAGGCCGATTACTTTATCACAGTAAATATATTGGAGGGGGAGGGCCTTATTAAAAAATTCGTAACGAAATAGTTCGTAATGACATAAGTTGTCAAGAAAGATTGCTAGAAAAAGTGCGCTCCGTTTTGCTCAAAATAGGAGCAGAAGGGAGAGTAATAAAGGCGATTTGGAGTAGGAGAAATGGGGCTTGGAGAGAGAAATGGCAGTTTTTGGTCGTTAAGATGCTAAGTAAGAGTGTTGCTGATGCCTGTTATAGGGGTATAGTAGGCATCAGCAACAGTCGTACTAAGCATACTTTACTATCATGGAAGGCATCTTAACGACCATAAAGTGGCGGGGGTAAATGAAAAGAAGACAATTAGAGACGTTCATAATGCCTAAAAGCAATGCAAGTCGCTCAGTATCAGACGTTTGGCGCTAATGCCTCAAAACTCGCGTATTTGCGGCCGAAAGACGGGTTGATGAGAAATACGCGAGTTTTGAGAGGCCTTTTGTAAAGGGCTTTTACATCAAAAGAAGGAAAAACAGCGGATAATCACTCCTCCTCTTCCTCGGATTCATCGTAGGCGGCATAGCCGATGGCATCGAGGTGATCGTAGGCGAAACGCTTGCCGTTGAAGATGTAATGCGTGTATTGCGTCTCAATTCCTGGGGCACTCTCTATCACCAGTATCACCTGCAGATACCCCTCGCCGAGGGCGTATGTGATGTGCGATCCTGGCCAGAAGGGGCGGAAATCAATAAACGGCTCATCCTTTGGCGTAAGTTTCGACGTCTTGGGATTATAATCGTAGAAACATCCAAAATACTTTCCTTTGGGTCCTGCCTCAGCAAGAATGACGGCAAAGAGCAGATGGCCGTTGTCACACTGATAGGTTCTGGCCTCCACCATGTGGTCGGCTGAGTTCTCAAAGTCGTACCAACAATGACAGAAGTCCTCGCAATCGACGAAAGCTCGCCCAGAATTACCCTCTGTGGCATCGTTGGACACATACAGCCTGTCGCCAGCCTCAGCCAGCAAAGCGTCAGTACTCTTATAGTGCCACACCTTATTAAATGCCTTTAGGAGTTGAATAACAGTTGGCGACTCTCCGCCATTCTCGACGGCTATCGTCTTCTGGCGCCAAGTAGTGTGGATGTTCTGGGCCTGCACATCAATCGTCAGGCAAAGGCTCAGTAGCAAAGCAAAAGCAAACAATATTCGTTTCATAAGGATCTTTTTTATAAGAGGTTACAATATTCAAACATATTCCGATAGGCTTCCACTTTCTTATCAAAGGCAAGCGGATAGGCACGAGAGGAGGAGGGCAGGCGATAAAGCACCAGTCCGCTCACAAAGGGTCTGACCCCTTGTGAGGTTGGGATGGGGACAAAGGTGTTGACTTTGGGCATCTCTGGGATATGGAGCGAGGCACAGATGGTCTCCGTCGCCTTCTCGCCTGTGGTGACGATAGCACGAAGATGAGGCAGGCGGGCGAGTAGGGTAGGGATGTCTGTAGGCACCACCACCTCAAGGAACTTATCTGAAGCATTATCCTTCAGCCGTCGGATGGCCGTAGAGGTATCAAAGAAAGCGATGCCCTTGGAAAGACAAAACGCCACAATCTCCTCCAGCTTGAAGCGCTTTTTCTCAACATCCACAAAGTGATTGCGGTCGCCAAAGAACACTTGTCCCTCGATGCGCCAATGGTCGTTGATGAAGTTAGGGTAATAGAAATCGATGCACCAGCGTTTCCGTTGTGGCGGAAAACTGCCCAGGAACAGCACCTTGGCGTTCTCAGGCAGGAAGGGAATGAGCGGATGCCACTCCACTTCATTCGTGCTGCGCTCGATGTTCTCTCTGTTCAGATACATTCTTTTTTCTGGCAAAGATAGGGAATTAACCGTTAACAGATAAGAAATTTCGCCTTAATCTTGCATTTTTTCTTTATTCTTAACTATTAACTCCTTTTTTCTTTGTACCTTTGCCGAGACAATCAACGATAACGATATGAATCTGAAAGAAAAGTACGTCATTACGATCAACCGTGAGCTTGGCTCTGGTGGCAGGACTATTGGTAAGATGTTAGCAGACCGTCTGGGTGTGCCTTTCTACGACAAGGCGCTCATTCAGGAGCTGGAGAAGAAGTATGAGCTGACGGCTCAGGAGATTGAAAGGCTGAAGGGCCAGCAACACAACTGGTGGGCCGACTTCAAGCGCAGCCTGAAGATCATGCCCAGCTTTGCCGCTCCCCAGCTCGTCTCCAGCAAGACGGCCATCCCCGATTTCCTCATCACAGACGACATCTTTGAGTCTGAGAAGGAGATCCTGAAGGGCATTGCTGCTGATGAGTCATGCGTCATCGCAGGCCGTAGCGGCTTCTTTGTACTCCGCGATCACCCCAACCATATGAGCATCCTTATCCAGGCAGGCATGGAGTTCCGCATCGCCCGTCTGATGGACAAGCGGAGCATCACCCGTGAAGAGGCCATGAAGATCATCAAGGAGGTGGACAAGATGCGTGAACGCTATGTCAAGAAGTACACTGGCACCTCTCGCTACGACACCCGCAATTACGACATCGTCCTCACTGTCGACGGACATAGCGAGGAGGAGATCGTGAACATGATCATGCAGTACATCAAGAAGTAAAGGTAAAAAAGTAAAAAGGTAAAAAGGTAATAATGGCGAAGAAGGACGGGGAGCTGACCCCGATGATGAAGCAGTTCTTCGATCTGAAGGCTAAGCACCCTGATGCGGTGATGCTCTTCCGCTGTGGGGACTTCTATGAGACCTACTGCGAAGACGCCATCACGGCAGCGAAGATCCTCGGCATCACCCTCACCCATCGTAACAACGGTGCCGGTATTAAGGGCGACGAGATGGCCGGCTTCCCCCATCATGCCCTCGACACCTATCTGCCCAAGCTTATCAGGGCAGGCAAGCGTGTGGCCATCTGCGACCAGTTGGAGGATCCAAAGCTGACGAAGAAACTCGTCAAGCGAGGTATCACGGAATTGGTAACGCCTGGTGTCGCACTCTCAGACAACGTCCTCAATTATAAGGAAAACAACTTTCTCGCCGCTATCCACTTCGGCAAGGCATCGTTTGGTGTCGCCTTCCTCGATATTTCCACAGGTGAGTTCCTCACTGGCGAGGGAACGGCAGACTATGTAGAGAAGCTCTTAGGCAATTTCTCACCCAAGGAAATCCTCTTCGACAGATCACGCAAACAGGACTTTGAACGCCTCTTTGGCACAAAATTCTTTACCTTCCAGCTTGACGACTGGGTATTCACAGACCAGACCTCCAAGCAGAAGCTGCTGCGACACTTCAATGTGAAGAACCTGAAAGGCTTTGGTGTGGAGCATCTGCAAGCAGGTGTCATCGCAGCAGGAGCCATCTTAGTCTATCTGGAACAGACGCAGCACACCCAGATAGGCCATATTACCAGCATCTCCCGCATTGAGGAAGACAAGTATGTCCGCCTGGATAAATTCACCATCCGCAGCCTTGAACTGATCCATCCGATGCAGGATGACGGCAAGTCGCTGCTGGATGTCATCGATAAGACGGTCTCTCCGATGGGAGGGCGACTGATGAGACGCTGGCTGGTGTTCCCCCTAAAAGACGTGAAGCCCATCAACGAGCGCCTTGACATCGTAGAGTATTACTATCGTGAGCCTGACTTCCGCCAATGTGTCGATGAACAGTTGCATCGCATTGGCGACCTGGAGCGTATCATCTCAAAGGTAGCCGTAGGGCGAGTGTCGCCTCGTGAAGTGGTGCAGTTGAAGGTGGCTTTGCAGGCCATACAGCCCATCAAGACCGCTTGTCTCTATGCAGACAACGAGGCTTTGAAACGGGTCGGTGAGCAACTGAACCTGTGCGAATCGCTGCGAGACAGGATAGAAAAGGAGATTCAGAACGATCCGCCTCAGTTAGTAGCCAAGGGTGGTGTCATCCGCGATGGTGTGAATGCAGAACTCGATGAGTTAAGAACGATCGCCTACTCAGGCAAGGATTATCTGTTGAAGATTCAGGAGCGGGAGGCCCAAGAGACGGGTATTAGTTCATTGAAGATAGGCTATAACAACGTGTTCGGCTATTACCTGGAAGTGCGCAATACCTATAAAGACCAAGTGCCCCCAGAGTGGGTGCGCAAGCAGACGCTGGCCCAGGCTGAACGCTATATCACCCAGGAACTGAAAGAATATGAGGAAAAGATCCTTGGGGCTGAGGACAGGATCCTGAGTCTTGAGGCGAAACTCTTCAACGACCTCGTTCTAGGCATGCAGGAGTTTATCCCCCAGATACAGATCAATGCCAATATCATCGCCCATCTCGACTGTCTGCTGAGTTTTGCAAAGACTGCTGAGGAGAACAAATATGTGCGTCCTGTGATTGATGAGACGGAGGTGATAGACATCAAACAGGGTCGCCATCCTGTGATAGAACAGGAACTGCCCCTTGGCGAACGCTATGTGCCCAACGATATCCTGCTCGACAACGAGCGCCAGCAGATCATTATCATCACAGGTCCCAATATGGCTGGTAAGTCTGCCTTGCTCAGACAGACGGCACTCATCGTATTGCTCGCCCAGATAGGTTGCTTTGTGCCTGCAGAATCAGCCAAGATAGGTCTGGTGGATAAGATCTTCACTCGTGTGGGAGCCTCGGATAATATCTCCCTTGGAGAGTCTACCTTCATGGTAGAGATGACGGAGGCATCAAACATTCTGAATAATGTCAGCAGTCGTTCATTGGTGTTGTTTGATGAGTTAGGCCGAGGCACCAGCACCTACGACGGTATCTCCATCGCCTGGGCCATCGTGGAATATCTCCATGAGAATGCCAAGGGCCACCCTCGCACCCTCTTCGCCACACACTATCATGAGCTGAACGAGATGGAGAAGAACTTCTCTCGCATCAAGAATTACAACGTCTCTGTGAAGGAGGTCGATGGCAAGGTAATCTTCCTGCGTAAGTTGGAAAAGGGTGGGAGTGAGCACTCCTTTGGTATCCATGTGGCAGAGATAGCAGGTATGCCTCGCTCAATAGTCAAGCGTGCCAACGTGATTCTGAAACAGTTGGAGTCGGATAATGCCCAGGTAGGTGCTGTTGGCAAGCCGACGGCAGAGATTGCAGCCTCCCGCGAAGGTATGCAGTTGAGCTTCTTCCAACTTGACGATCCCGTGCTTTGTCAGGTCCGCGACGAGATCCTCGGCCTCGACGTGAACAACCTTACGCCACTTGAAGCCCTCAACAAGCTTAACGACATCAAAAAGATAGTCAGTGGTAAGTAATACACGACCTATGTTACATTTTTCCTAAAAAATGTTGCATAATTCAAAAATATTCCTTAACTTTGTGCCCAAATTGATTTAATCAAATAACATTTACTAATCCATTTAAACTGTTAAGAGTATGAAAAAACTGTTTTTAACGTTATGTATTGCGCTGTTTAGCGTAGGTGCTTTTGCACAGGAACAGGGTGATATGGCTGTTGGTGGTTCGCTGAACTTCAACACTAAGGCATCTATGTTTGGTATTGGTGCAAGATACCAGTACTTCTTCATCGACAAACTGCGTGGTGACGGCGAGTTTGCCTACTACTTTAAAAAGGATGGTGTCTCTATGTTTACCATTTTAGCTTCGGCTAACTATCTGTTCAACGTTGCTGATAAGGTCAATGTATATCCTATTGCCGGATTAGGAATTGCACATAGCAGCGCTAGTTCTATAGATATTAATGAATCTTATATGGGACAGACTATTCATATCACTAGTAATGGAGCTAGTTCAACTGATTTCATCGGCCAGATAGGTGCTGGTGCCCAGTACGACTTCTCCGATAAGGTTGCTGGTAACTTCGATGCTAAGCTGCAGTTCGGTAGTGGCACAGCCTTTGTGATTGCCGCTGGTATCATCTACAAGTTCTAATCTTCTCATTCATACCCTATATTGCCTCCCGTTTTTGGCTAAGAATTGCCGGAAACGGGAGGTTTTTTGTATTTATTTGGTTTTTCTTTTGGCAGTCTGCTCACTTATTCGTATCTTTGCAGCCTCATAATAATGTACGGAAACAATAAATTAAAGCAAAGATACAATGGATTACAATTTCAGAGACATTGAACAGAAATGGCAAAAGCGATGGGTGGAGAATGGTACCTATCGTGTGGTGGAGGACAAGAACAAGAAGAAGTTCTACGTGCTGAATATGTTCCCTTACCCCTCTGGGGCAGGCTTGCACGTAGGTCATCCCTTGGGTTATATCGCCTCAGACATCTATGCCCGTTATAAGCGTCTGCAGGGCTTCAACGTGCTGAACCCCATGGGTTACGATGCCTACGGTTTGCCTGCAGAACAGTATGCCATCCAGACAGGTCAGCATCCTGAGAAGACCACCTTTGAGAATATCGACCGTTATCGTTCGCAGTTGGATAAGATCGGCTTCTGCTTCGATTGGGAGCGCGAAGTCCGCACCTGCGACCCCATCTACTATAAGTGGACGCAGTGGGCCTTCCAGCGGATGTTCAAGAGTTATTTCTCAACCTCATCGCACAAGGCACAGCCAACGATTAAGCTGATTGAGCACTTTGAACTGATGGGTACAGAGAACTGTAACGCCCTTGGTACAGAGGAGCTTCACTTTACGGCTGCCGACTGGCATAACTTCTCTGAGAAGAAGAAGCAGGAGGTGCTGATGAACTACCGTATCGCCTACCTCGCTGACACAATGGTAAACTGGTGTCCTAAACTGGGAACCGTTCTTGCTAACGATGAGGTTGTCGATGGTGTCTCAGTCCGTGGTGGCTATCCTGTGGTGCAGAAGAAGATGCGCCAGTGGTGTCTGCGTGTCTCTGCATACGCTCAGCGTCTTTTGGATGGTCTGGAGGTCATTGACTGGACAGACTCTCTGAAGGAGACCCAGCGCAACTGGATTGGTCGTTCTGAGGGTACAGAGGTAGAGTTCAAGGTGGCAGATAGCGACAAGCACTTCACCATCTTCACTACCCGTGCCGATACGATGTTTGGTGTGACGTTTATGGTGCTGGCTCCTGAGAGTGACCTCGTAGCTGAACTGACCACTCCTGAACAGAAGGCAGAAGTTGAAAAGTATCTGGACTATGTGAAGAAGCGCACAGAGCGCGACCGTCAGATGGATCATAAGGTGACGGGTGTGTTCTCTGGTTCTTATGCCATCAATCCGTTTAACGACGAGAAGATTCCCATCTGGATTGCAGAATATGTATTGGCTGGCTATGGTACTGGTGCCATTATGGCCGTACCTGCTCACGACTCACGTGACTATGCATTTGCCAAGCACTTCAACCTCCCCATCATTCCTCTGATTGAGGGTGCCGATGTCTCTGAGGAGAGCTACGACGCCAAGGAGGGTATCATGTGTAACTCTGCCAGCGCTAAGTTCTCTCTGAATGGTCTGACTGTGAAGGAGGCCATCGCTGCTACAAAGAAGTTTGTGACGGAGCAGGGCTTGGGTCGTGTGAAGGTGAACTATCGTCTGCGTGATGCCATCTTCAGCCGTCAGCGCTACTGGGGCGAACCGTTCCCTGTCTATTATAAGGACGATATGCCCTATATGATTCCCAAAGAGTGTCTGCCTTTGGAATTGCCTGAGATTGACGAATACAAGCCAACAGAGACTGGCGAGCCCCCATTGGGCCGCGCTAAGATGTGGGCTTGGGATACCAAGTTCGACAAGGTGGTATCAAAGGATGAGATCGACAATAAGACCGTCTTCCCCTTGGAACTTAACACGATGCCTGGCTTTGCCGGTTCTTCGGCTTACTACCTCCGCTATATGGATCCCAAGAACGAGAAGGCTCTTGTCAGTCGCGATGCTGATGAGTACTGGCGCAATGTAGACCTCTATGTAGGTGGTACTGAGCACGCCACTGGTCACCTAATCTACAGTCGTTTCTGGAACAAGTTCCTCTATGACTCTGGCTACTCCTGCGAGGACGAGCCTTTCAAGAAACTCGTCAATCAGGGTATGATCCAGGGCCGCAGTAACTTCGTCTATCGTATTGAGGACGAGGGTGCTGACAAGGGTAAGTTCGTCAGCTTCGGCTTGAAGGACAAATACACGACGACGCCTATCCACGTCGATGTGAACATCGTCTCTGCAGACGTCCTTGACATCGATGCCTTCAAGGCCTGGCGCCCTGAGTATGAGAATGCTGAGTTCATCCTTGAGAATGGTAAGTACATCTGTGGCTGGGCCATTGAGAAGATGTCCAAGTCGATGTTCAATGTGGTGAATCCAGATATGATCGTTGAGAAGTATGGTGCCGACACCCTGCGTCTCTATGAAATGTTCCTGGGTCCTGTGGAGCAGTCTAAGCCTTGGGATACCAATGGTATCGACGGCTGCCACCGCTTCCTGCGTAAGTTCTGGAACCTTTTTAATCAGGAGTCAGGAGACAGGAGTCAGGAGTCAGAGGCTACGCCTGAGAATCTGAAGAGTGTGCACAAGCTCATCAAGAAGGTATCTCAAGACATTGAGACCTTTTCATATAACACCTCTATCTCTGCCTTTATGATCTGCGTGAACGAACTCTCTCAGCAGAAGTGCAAGAACAAGGAGTTGCTGAAGACGCTTGTCATCCTCATTGCTCCCTTCGCTCCCCATATCGCTGAGGAACTTTGGGAACAACTTGGTGGTGAGGGAAGTGTCTGTGACGCCCAGTGGCCCACATGGAATGAAGCGTATCTGGTGGAGAGTCAGGTGAAGTTGGGTATTGCCTTCAATGGTAAGGCCCGCTTTGAGATGTCGTTCGCTGCTGATGCCGACAACCAGACCATCCAGGATGCTGTATTGGCAGACGAGCGTTCGCAGAAATATCTCGACGGCTTCCAGGTAGCAAAGATTATCATCGTCCCTAAGCGTATGGTGAACATTGTTTTGAAAAAGTAAATGACATTACATCACAAAATGATTTGGGCTGAGGCCAGGGATTATCTCTTTATAACCCTTGGTCTCGCCATCTATACCATCGCATTCACCGTCTTCCTGATGCCCTATCAGATTGTGGCGGGTGGCGTGACTGGTCTCTCGGCCATCATCTACTACGCCACGGGCTTCCACTTGGAGAATACCTACATCATCATCAACGGTATCCTATTGTTAGTGGCTTTGAAGATTCTTGGCTTTAAGTTTATGGTGAAGACCATCTTTGCCATCTTCACCCTCTACACAATGCTGATGTTTGCTCAGGAACTGCTACCTAAACAGGACAACGGTCTTCCATTCAAACTCATGGGTGAGGGACAGGACTTTATGTCGATGATCATCGGCTGCGTGCTGACGGGTATTGCTCTGGCTACTGTCTTTACACATAATGGATCGACAGGTGGCACAGATATCATCGCTGCCTCTGTGAATAAGTTCCATCCCAATGTCTCTTTGGGCAATGTACTTCTCGCTGCAGACTTCTGTATCATCGGCTCCTGTATGTTCTTCCCACAGTTTGGCACTTATCTGGAACGCGCTCACAAAGTGATGTTCGGATTCTGCGTGATGGCGATGGAGAACTATACCCTCGACTACATCATGAATGCCCGTCGTCAGTCTGTACAGTTCTTGATCTTCACCCGTAAATGGCAGGAGATAGCCAATGCCATTGGCACTGAGACGCATCATGGTGTCACCATTCTCGATGGTCACGGATGGTATACTGGTAAGGAAGTAAAAGTGCTCTGTATCCTCGCCAGAAAGAATGAAAGTATCAATATGTTCCGTCTCATCAAGATGATCGACCCTCAGGCCTTTGTTTCTCAGAGTGCCGTCATTGGTGTCTATGGTGAGGGCTTCGAGGAAATGAGAGTGAAGATAAAGAAAGAAGTAAAAGTGAAGAGTGAAGAGTGAAAAATTTACTACCGCAGTATGAAAATTGTTTTTGCAACCAATAATGAGCATAAGCTCTCAGAGATTCGCAGTATTCTTGGTGATAGCATCGAAGTGCTGTCGCTGAGGGAGATAGGCTGTGATGTGGATATCCCTGAGACAGGCACGACCCTCGAAGAGAATGCCCTGCAGAAGGCGCAGTATGTCTATGATCACTATTATATTGACTGCTTTGCTGATGATACAGGGCTTGAGGTCGATGCCCTCAACGGCGCGCCTGGCGTCTATTCTGCCAGATATGCTGCTCTTCCGGATAATCCTGTAAAATCTGGAAATTCAGGATCTGTCTCTCATGATTCTGAAGCCAATATGACGCGTTTGCTCTATGAATTAGGAAATAATAACAACCGTAAGGCAAGATTTCGCACCGTTATTGCGTTAATACAGAAGAAAGATGTCTGCCCATGTGGCTGTACGAGCATCAAGGAGATTCACAAATTCGAGGGAATCGTCGAAGGTGAGATTATCCGAGAGCGTAGGGGAGGGGAGGGCTTCGGCTACGACCCCATTTTCCAACCTGATGGCTACGACCAGACGTTTGCTGAGTTAGGTATGGACATCAAGAACCGTATCAGCCATCGTGCTCGCGCCACACAGAAATTGGCAGACTACCTGTTGAAGAAGTGAATAGTGAATAATGAATAGTGAAAAGTATTTGAACAGGAAAAGAATTATAGTGTGGCAAAAAGTCTTGCTGCTACTATTCACTATTCATTATTCACTATTCACTTTCTCTCAGGTCGGCTCTTGGCAGAATTATCTCGCCTACCACAATATCCAAAACATCTGCGAGGCTGGTCATCAGTTGTTTGTACTGGCCTCTAACGACATCTATCTTTATAATAAGAACGATCAGAGTATCACCACCTACGATAAGGTAAATGGTCTCTCAGATACTTACATCACGCATATCGCTTGGTGTCCTCAGGCCAAACGACTCATCGCTGTCTATCAGAATTCGAATATCGATCTTGTAGATACCAATGGTGATATCACCAATATCTCTGCCCTCTACAGCAAGACGATGACTGAAGACAAGACCGTTTCGAAGATCACCATCGATGGAGTCTATGCGTGGCTCCATTGTCCTTTCGGACTCGTAAAGGTAAATATCCAGAAGGCTGAAATCGCTGAGACCTATACCAACGGGCATCCAGAATATCCCACCAGTCTGCCTGATTACGATGAGTACAAGGATTTGCAAGCTAACCTCACGCT
>JAEEGK010007165.1_pt1 | contig 26616 bp, 18 predicted proteins | sample 8958771 | NCBI WGS metagenome assembly JAEEGK01 (sample SAMN16246547, study PRJNA631951) | gut metagenome | biome: gut microbiome; feature: rumen; material: SC-attached | host: Bos | place: Iran: Karaj | collected 2018-10 | reverse complement strand
ACTTAGCAAAGAAGAACTCTATAGTAAACTGTCATCCAGAGTTCCTTCTACATCAGCAGCTATTGCAGAAGGGTCAGAGATTAGTATTCTGAAAAGGAATATCGCTAACGGTGGAAGGGGAAGTTCTATCCGTTCTATTATGGACAGCATTCCCACCTTATTGCCAAGATTGTGTCCATGTATGCTGATGAGTCCAATATCAGTGGCACAATACATAGATTTGAATGCAGAGAAGTTCGACTTAGTGATTTTCGACGAGGCTTCGCAAATGCCAACTAGTGAGGCCGTTGGTGCAATTGCCCGTGGTAAGGCACTCATTGTTGTTGGTGACAGCAAACAGATGCCGCCTACTAGTTTCTTCTCTTCTAACCAAGTTGACGAGGAAGAAGCAGATATTGATGACATGGAGAGTATCCTAGATGATTGCATCACGCTCTCATTATGTGAACATCAGTTGAACTGGCACTATCGTAGTAAACATGAAAGTTTGATTGCGTTCAGTAATTCACAGTATTATGGAAACAATCTACTGACATTCCCGTCTATTGATGACCATGTGGCCAAGGTTACACTGGTTCCTGTGAATGGCGTATATGACAAAGGGCGAACCAGAAGCAACCCAGAGGAGTCTAAGGCGGTTGTCAGTGAAATCATACGAAGGCTGTCTGATACAGAACTTCAAAAGTATAGTATAGGTGTTGTCGCATTTAGCAAGGTTCAGGGTGATCTGATTGAGGACGACCTGCTTGAAGCACTTGATAAGCATCCACAGCTCAAGGAGATTGCCATGAACGGTAAGGAGCCTATCTTCGTCAAAAACTTGGAGAACGTTCAAGGAGATGAACGCGATGTGATACTCTTTTCTATTGGTTATGGCGCAGACAAAAATGGAAAGGTTTCCATGAACTTTGGCCCACTGAATAATGCTGGCGGTGAGAGGCGATTGAATGTAGCAGTGTCTCGCGCACGTTATGAGATGATGGTCTTTTCCACATTGAAAGCCAGTCAGATAGACTTGAAACGTTCCAATGCAAAGGGTGTGGAAGGTCTGAAAGGCTTCCTCGAATTCGCAGGAACAGGTAAACTTCCGTTTGTCTCTGGTACCGCTCATAACTTGGATACCAACGTTATGGTTGAACAAATATGTGATGCGTTAGCACGCAAAGGATATATAACAGAATCATTCGTAGGTAGGTCGAATTTCAAAGTTGATATTGCTGTCTCTACCCGTGAGCATCCTGAGAAATTCATCTTAGGCATACTCTGTGATGGAAGAACCTATTTTGAGACAAAGACTACCAGAGACAGAGAAATTGTCCAGCCGAGTGTTCTGCGCATGCTTAATTGGAGAGTCATGAGAGTGTACTCTATTGATTGGTATGAGAATCGAGAAAGAGCGTTGAAGCAAATTCTTCAGGAGCTGAAATTTGCAGAATCTGGCAAATCACAGAATGAGCCAACAGAAGAAACTGCCTCTTATGTATTTGATGCTGACAAGATTAAAGAATCTGGTATTTCTGACAGTGTTGTTAGGAACAAAGCATTGAGACCCTACAATGAGTGTGAGATTGAGACAAAGAATGTGGATAAGGATTCCTTCAACCCATACGATGAGAAGTACGCCAAGATCATTAAAAGAATCTTGAAAGACGAACAGCCTGCTACAGAAAGTTATCTTTGCAAGCGACTGGCAAAAGCAATCGGCTTTGGTCACGCAGGTGCTAATGTGCAAAGGGCAGTCTCTTTTGCTTTGTCAAGTTTATACCAAGACCCTCTATCTATCGATGGCATATATAGTTTTTGGTTGGATGAGAAGAGTGCCAATGACTACAAAAATTATAGAGCACCTTCGCCTCGAAGCATTACAGAGATCCCTACAATAGAAATCGTGAATGCTATTAAAGAGGTTATCAAAGAGGAGTTCTCATTGCCAAAGGATAAGATTCCAACGATTGCTGCAAGAAAGCTTGGCTTCTCAAGTGCTGGTGCCAAAATTTGCGATGTCATCAATAAAACCATAGGTTTACTTGAAAAGAACTCAGTTGTGGTTATCACAAATGGCTCAGTTTCATTATCAGACGAATTATAACAAGAAACAATGATTCTACAAATTAATAAACGGAACGAAGCAGATTTGGTTTTAAGATATGGAGGTACAGACTATTGATAGTAGAATGAGGGCTCTTACAAAAAGGTTCAGAGAACTTGACAGGACAAGCACTTCAAAAATATGGAATGAATTAATTCGTGTTATTGACCAGTATTTGTCAGGTTGCCAAGCCGATGCGTTTGAGACCTTCTATGCTCTTTTCATAAAGAATGTAGAATCATTACGTTTAGGAACTATACCAGATGGTTGTTCTCTTTATCGTATGAGAGTAGGGAAAAATGGATATGAAGAATTTACATCCAACGAAGAAATGTCTCATATACCATTTCAGTTCAATCACAAAGTCGGAAATGAAAGATATAGTATATCGGGATTTCCGTCACTATATCTTGGTTCTTCCGTATATGTTTGTTGGGAAGAAATGCGACGTCCCGATATTGATTATGCTAATTTTGCATTATTCAAAACAACTACCACAATTAAGGTTGTAGATCTTTCAAATAAAGAGCATTACCATTTTACTGGTGAGAAGTTTGCAGATTGTCTGGTGCTTGCTTGCTCATTCCCTGTGCAATTCCCCAATGATCCATTTAAGCCCGAATATATAATACCGCAGATGCTACTTCAAAGTTTGGTTCGTTATAATCGAGATAATAAAAACGGAGAAAAGATTGCAGGTATAAAGTATTCTTCAACGCACATCAAAGATTCAAAATTATGGATTAACTATCCTGAAAATAGGAAAAATAAGCAGTTGTTCTACAATTACGTTTTTCCCGCATTTGACCGCAAAGAAACAGGCTTGTCAACAGAACTGAATACCATCTTTCAATTTTGGAATAGTATTACATACAATAAGTTAAAGCTTATGAATCCTGATTTGCAGTCTGATAAGTCAGATATTTATGGACGCTCAATATTCGGGAAAATTGAATACAAGCTGCAAAACATGATTTTGTCGGGAATGCTTACCTACGATTCCAGTAATCCTGTAGGCGCATTGACATAAAGACGCAGGGACAAAGAATCACGGGACGGTTCTTTGATCCGCTGAAGATGGCTGATGTGATAATAATGAACGAGATAAAAACGTTATAAGAATAGAGTAAAACGAGATAACGAATGTCAAGGGGACAGGCAACTGACTGAGAGCACCTGTCCCGTCACTACGTTCGTACAAAACACATAGAACCCAATCCTTTCTTCATTCTTACTTTACTACCATTTTCACACTCTTCGTCAGCTTGCCGTCGAAGGTTAGTCTTATAATGTAAACACCCTGCATCAGTTTCTGTTCAACAGGTATGGTGTACATTCCGCCCTCCGTAGCGAGCAGGTTGGCTAGGGTGACCACTTTATTACCCTGAAGCGAGAGAATGTCCACGCGTGCAGGTCCGTCCTTAGGTGTTGTGAAAACAATATTTCCGTTGTTGATATACAGCGACAGTTCAACGTTACGTCCAATGATAAGCTGTGCTCCCGTTGATACTGGCTCGTCATATTCGTATGGTCCAAGGTCGCGTCCTTCACCACCAATGGGCTGCCATGTGAATGGGAATTCGTCCTGCATCTCGCTCTTCAAATCAAGACCCTTGTCAAGGAGTGCTGAGGTGTGCTTCAGACGTGCAAAGCGTGTTGGCATACTGCCGTCCTTAGCACGTGGCGCCTTGGCATCTTCCTCTGTAAGACTGAAGTAGTCGTCGGCAGAGAATCCGCTTGTAAGAGCATTGTTCTTCCACGCATTCTTAGGGTCTATGAGGAGAGCGTTGTTGGAGTCCGTAAACTGTCCTTTTATCTCCAGTTTGCCAAGACACACATTATTATAGAACGAGAACTTGTCAGCCCCGTCGCAGTCCTCAAACATATAGTCGTAGCCGTTGCCGAAGGCAAGACAGTTCACCAACTTTACGCCACCCTTGTGCGAGTTCTCGTCGAAGCCCTTTACCGAGCCTGTCTTATTGCAGTTGAAAGCCACACAGCGCCAAGCCTCGTGGATGCCCTTCGAAGAACCTCCTGTGCCGTTACCGCCAAGTTTTATGCCGTTGCCGTTACCTTGGAACGACCCGCTCGCGTCAACCCAAGTGAACAGCTCTGCACGTCCTGAGCCCCATGCCCAACATTCTATCATCTTTACTGCGAAGTCCGTTTCGTAGAGGTCCCATGCGTCGTCAGCATTGTCCCATGCACGACAGCGTATGAAGCGGTTGCCTATGCCGTTGTGCATCTTACATGCGAAACCATCGGCATCAGAGCCGTAGTTGTCGGCGTCGCAGTTCAGGTATGAGTCGCAGTCTATGATGTCGTTGTAAGCGCAGTAGCTGCCGTCGTTAGAAGAGATACCCGGATGGGTGTCGCTGAACTTATGACCAAAGCCCAGTTGCAGTCCCGTGTCGTCGTTGTAGCTGAACGTACAACGTTCTATTATGTTGTGCGAACCCTCCAGCTTTATTCCGTTGTCGCCAGCCTGTGTGATGTGCAGACCGTAAATGTGCCAGTAGTCACCGTTAAGCTGAATACCTCTCACGCTGACTTTCTTCGGCTGGTCTTTGAAGTTAAGTACAGGGAACTCCGTAGGGAACGTTTTTATGGTGTACTTCTTGTCGGCTGTTCCGCTCTTCTCTATACGTACTGTGGTCTTCTCACCGTCCTTTTTCATGTTGGGGTAGTATGTTCCGCCACGCACATAGATGGTGTCGCCAGCCTCCACAAGGTCAACAGCCTTTTGTAGATTGTAGTAAGGCTTCTCCCATGTTCCGTCGCCCGTGGCGTCGTTGCCGTTAGGTGCTATATAAATGACGTGTTCTGTGGAGTGCGGTCCTGTCCATTCCTCCTTAGGCTGTCCGCCTGGATTCACGGGCTCGTCGCCACCACCTCCGCCAGAACTGCCGCCGCTACCTATGTTTATGGTAATGTCGTCAAGATATATCGTCGAACCGTCTTTGTTTGTAAATTTTATGAGCACCTGTGTGTCGTCCTCTGCTGAGTTGGCGTTACACGAACTCATGCCGTAGGGCGTTGATGAGCTTACTGTAGCCTCGGCAATCTGTGTCCACGATGTACCGCCATCGATAGATTTCTCTACTACGATGTGCTTGCCGCTTCCCGACGCACGGTGGTAGAACGTTATTGTTCCCGGGCGGTCGAGGGTAGGGGTGATGATAAATCCTCCCTGACTCATCGTGGCGCGCATACTGTTATTGTCCTTCTTGCCATAAGTCTTGTTTATGGTCCATTCACCGGAACTCAGCGTCACCTTGGTGTCTGATGAAGGAGCGCTCGAAGGCATTCCCGCTTCAAAGTTCTCTTTAAAAGTCTGTGCCGAGCATATCCCGACAGCAAATGCCATTACAGCAACGATTCCAATTATTCGTTTCATCGCTTTTTAAGTTAGGTTGTTATTCTTTTTTTATTCGTATAGCCATCAGCGTTCATCCACTCCTTCCGTTCCTTTTCACTCATTTTCTCAATAGCATAACGCAGCATCGTGCGAGGCATCTCGTGCGCATGCTGACGCAAAAAGTCACGAAGCAAATCCATCGAACATCGCTTTCCCATCTCTCTGAGCATCCATCCCACAGCAAGAACTCATCACCCTCTCCATACTCACCAGGTCCCGTCTTGAAGAACCCCATAAGTACCCTCCGCTGCTCTTCATTCCGCAGCGACTCCATGTAGTTGATTATTTCCTTTGCGGTCATCATTCTAAGAATGCTATTAATTCCTTCCATTCAGAGCCTCTGGTGCATACGGCAGCACCATTAATTCAAACTTTCTCATATCACTTCCATTTATCGGTTTCGGTTGCAAATATACGAATTAATTTTTATCCAGCAAGGAATTTGTGGGAAACTTATAAGAAAGATCCAAAAGAAAGGATGGATGAGGTCAAAATTAGGCTTCATTTCGGAAAAACTCAAATAAAATTTGGTTTTTTGCTCACTTAATCGTATCTTTGTCCACGGAAGTAATAAGATACAAAGACTACGAGAATCACGGGACGGTTCTTTGATCCGCTGAAGATGGCTGATATGATAATAATGAACGAGATAAAAACGTTATAAGAATATAGGTAAGACGAAATATGAGCGACGAACTGCCTCCAAAGTGCAAAAATTGCACTTTGGAAGAGGTGGCGGTGCTACCCAAAAGGCAACCAACGAACTGATTGCTACTACCTATGGATGCCTCGGGAATAGGTGACTGGAGATGCCATGGGGACAGTTGATATATAGAAGGCTGATGGCTGAGTTGTTTGGGGTTGATGTTCGTACTGTTGAAACAAAGTTTAACAATAACAAAAAGTGGTGTAACCACTTGGATTACACCACTTTCTTATGATTTTCTTATCTAATCTTACTTCACCTCCTCAAATTAGACATTCATTGATTTACAACTACTTGCGTGAGCTTGGTGTCAAAATGTCGCAAAATGCTGATAAGCATCCGTGTAGCAAACATCCAACAACCTGCCGCAAAGGTACGATTTTCTATCTAAACAGCCATAAGAAAACTAATAAAAAGCATAGGAGAAGTTTAAAAGTCTTAAAAAAACATCTAATTTCGGACAAAAATGCAAAATTTCCATGCTTTTTCTTGTTTATTCCGAAAAAAATATCTAATTTCGGACAAAATTTCAATGATTATGCCACAGATACTATCAAAAGAGATACGGAATCGCATCGTTTCAGGTGGTGAAAACAAGATGTACACTATCAGCGATTTTGCCGACTTGAACAACGACTCGTTGGTTACGAGAGTATTGTCAAGGCTGGAAGAGGAAGGTATGCTTGTGCGATTGACCCAAGGACTATATCTCTACCCCAAGCAAACTCGGTTTGGCATTGTTAAGCCTACCCCATATGAAATTGCTCAGGCTGTAGCAGGAAAAGACCATGCAAAGGTGATTCCTTCAGGAGCAATGGCGTTGAATGAATTGGGCTTATCTACTCAGATTCCTACCAACGCAGTGTTCATCACCAATGGAACACCACGCACAATTAAGGTTGGAAATCAAACCATCACTCTGAAGCGAGCCGTACCAAAGATGTTCTCATTCCAAAGTACCTTGTTCCCTTTAGCCATTACAGCCATGAAGGATCTTGGGGCAGCTAATGTTGATGATACTATGGCAACTCGAATTATAGAGATATTATCAAAAGATGACAAAGAGGCAATCAAAGCTGACTTTCTAAAAGCACCAGCTTGGATTAGAAAGAAACTGGCTCCTCTGTATTCATAATTATAATGAGGTATAAGGAATGAAACGACAGCAGTTATGGACAGACCTTGACATCAGTGAGCGTCAGGTAATACTTGAAAACGTCAGGGAGAAACGGAAGCTTGACGTTATCGCAATAGAAAAGGACTTTTGGGTCAGCATGGTCCTAAAAGCTCTATTCTCATTGCCTGCAGGAAAAAGCATTGTATTTAAAGGGGGAACGAGTCTGAGCAAGGGATGGAATCTTATTGACAGGTTCAGTGAAGATATAGATCTTGCAATCGATCGCGAGTTTTTCGGCTTTGCCAAAGACTTAGGCAAGAACCAACGCGACAAATTACGCAAGACTTCAAAGAAATATATTGAGGACACTTTTGCTCCATCTCTTGCAAATCAGTTAGGAGAATTGGGACTTGCAGACCAAATAAACGTCCTTGTCCCGCCTGTCAAGGAGTCAGATAAAGACCCTGTGGAACTCTTTATAGAATACAAATCCGTGCTTCCCTCCATCAATCCATATATCAATAAACGGGTGAAGTTGGAGATAAGTTGTCGTTCCATGCGAGAGCCATTCAAGGAGATTCCCATGTGTTCAATGATTGCAGAGGAATATGCAGACGAGTCTTTCGCAGAAGCCCCATTCCTTGTTCCAACAGTATTGCCTGGCAGAACCTTCTTAGAAAAGGTGTTTCTTTTGCACGAGGAGTTCAATCGCCCCAATGGTTGCACGCACTTAGAACGTCTGACCAGGCATCTTTATGATATTGAGAAGATGATGGACAAATCATTTGCAAAAGAGGCGATGAACGATAGCCAACTCTATAATGACATCGTGGAGCATCGCAGTAAATTTACTGCTTGGAGTGGACTTGATTATGAAAGTCATCAACCCTCAACGATTTCATTTGTTCCTCCATCAGAGGTTGAAGATAATCTGCGGCGTGACTATACCAGTATGCAGCAGAACTTTATCTATGGCGATTCTCTACCTTACGATATGCTGATTGAGCGCATGAAGGAATTACAACAGCGATTCAGAGAACTAAAGTGAAAGGATTAAAATATCAGTAAAAATATGCCAGTAAACAAGAATGCTCAGTTCAGATATCAGATATTGGATAGATGTTTTAGCGACTTCTCTCACAAATATGATTTCGATACCCTTTTAGAAAAGGTTAACGACCATTTGGAAGATGTTCAAGGCGGTGACTCCATGATAGGTGTTCGGCAATTACGTGGTGATATTAATGCTATTCGTAAGATGTTGCCTCATGGAATATATCTTGATGCTAAGCCGTATTACGACAAGAAGTGTTATTACCGCTATTCAGAGCGTGACTTTTCGATATTCCAGAATGAACTTTCAGCAGATGAAGTCCAGAAACTGCGATCTACAATTGATATGTTAAGTCGGTATAGAGGCGTTCCAAATCATGCATGGCTGGAAGAAGTGATTTCTAATCTTGAATATCGTTTTGGAATTAAGTCGAATAGCGAAAATGTGGTAGCATTTGAACAGAATGAGCAATTACAGGGGCTGGAGTATCTTTCAGAGGTAATAGATGCTGCCGTCAATCATACACCTCTTATTATATATTATAGGACGTATAAAGGTAAGGAATTCACATCAACCCTCCATCCCTATCATGTTAAGCAATACAATAATCGTTGGTTTCTTTTTGGCTATGAGGAAGGATCTGGAAAGATTGCAAATAAAGCACTAGACCGGATTCAACATATATCATTAGCAAATGTTCCGTTCAAGGCCAATACCTCTCTAGACTTTGGTCATTTCTTTGACGATGTGGTGGGGGTAACCATACCAAATGATGATGTTGAGAAGGATACTATTATTCTCCGCTTCACTGAAGCACGATTCCCGTATGTCACATCCAAGCCGATTCACAAATCACAAACTATTCTCAGTGAAAATGAGTGTACGATATCATTAGAGGTCAAACCCACTCGTGAGTTGGAACAACAGATTTTATCCTTCGGTTCAGATGTGGAAGTGCTCTCTCCAGAGTCTTTTAGAGCGCAGATTGGAAAGAAAATTGCAGAAAATTATAAAAAATATTTTCCTGTGCAGAATGAATGCATAGATAGTCTATAACTTTGCAGCGACATTTGAAGTTGAACCCTAATTTGTTTTGCATGAAGATGACAGCTGAGACAATGAACATGAGTAACGAGACTGAAAGATTTAATTACGCATTAGATCTTTTCTTTGGGATGAATCCTGCCAAAAGGTACTGGATTTTGCTGGCAATGTATTTTGCAAAGAATAAAAAGCTACAGGCGATTGATAATTACGAAGGTAATGGTTACGTTATGGCTACCATGTCTGTTGATCTCATTGGGCACAGAAACATTGTTGAGGAATGGAACCAGAAGGGTGTCAAGAGTCGTTCTGTCGTCGCAATTGTGGATAATGACAAGAAAGATATCATCGATGAAATTTACTACGGTTTCGATGTCGATGCTATTAATTATTTAAACAGTCAACCCAATAAAGAACTCGGTTTCTTTGGGATTAGACAGATGGAGCCAACATACCTTGTTGAGGTAGCTGAAATTTTAATTGGCATTTCAGATGATTGGTATGAAAAGAATACCAGTTGGGCATTCTTATCTATACTTCGAAGAGCTAGACGGAACAATCGTTTTGATGGGCCTTTTTATCTGCCCGAAGAACTTACTCGTCTTATTGTTGAGTTATTGGACGCTAAAGATGGCTCAGTATATAATCCTTACGCAGGATTATGTTCTTTTGGTACGGCAATACCCTCCAGCTGTCGTTATTACGCACAGGAACTTTCATTGGACTATGTAATAGGCAAGTTGAACTTGCTGTTACACAATAAGACTAATGCTGTATGCGAGAAGGAAGACTCGCAGACTAACTGGAAGGGGAATTTGGGCTTTGACTATATTGTTAGTGAGCCTCCTTTTGGTGTTAGGTGTAATAGTAAATACAGAACGACAGAAAGAGATTTTCTATTTCGTTCTGCCATGGATGTTCGCCACAAAGCTATCGGCATATATCCATCTTCCATTTGCTTTGACAGTGGATTGTCATCAATCCGCGTTTCAAAACTTGTTGAAAACGACTATATCGAAAGTGTGGTATTGCTTGCGAATAAAACTTTTCAGCACACAGGAATAGAACCAGTGATTATTGTTGTCAATAAGAATAAAAAGTACAAAAAAGCAATACGTTTTGTAGATGCTTCTGACTGTTTTGAAACAACTGGCAGAGAAATAAAGTTGTCTGTTGACTCGATACTGTCGCTTTGTAACACTGACGGAGAGCATTCCCGTTTAGTTCGCATTTCTGAAGTTGAGTCTAATAATTTCAAGCTTTATCCAAAACTGTACTTCAAGAAAGAACTTGATGTGCCAGTTGGGATGAAAGAAGTCTATCTCCGAGACATTCTCACTTCACCGCCTCATAAATCTTCACAAGATAGTAGAGGACGTGTGTTCTCTTTTGTTAATAGAGACTCAATTAAAGCAAAAGGGATTATAAAGGCTGAAGATTTGGAAATCCGGGCAGTCGATGGTCGCAATTATCGTGTTGTCAACAAAGATTGTCTTATCTTTGCTAGAGGAGGACGTTATACGGCCAAATATCTTATAACTAATGGCGAAAATGTCTATTTGCGAAGCATGTTTCGTCCATTTTTAGTCAATACAGATATTGTAGAACCAGCATATTTGTTGTCCGAGCTCTCAAAAGATTATTTCTCTGAGCAGTTGACCTCCTACGGTTCAGGTCTTTCAGGTCCAAGAATATCAACTGATGAACTCTTGAACCTGAAAATTCTTGTGCCAGAAGTTCGGGAACAGCAGTTAAAAATGTCTCTTGATACTATCGAGAAGAATCTGGAAACATTGGAGAGTCAGAAAGAAGCTGAGTATAAGAATAAAATGGAGAACTTTGTCCTGAATCAGCGGCAAAGGAAACATGCAGTCGCGCAAGTACTCAACGAAATACTTCCTTCTATGGAGAACATTGAGAGTTTCATCCTTGACAACGAAACCGTTTCAAAAGATTCTGTCGTGTCTCGTAGATTTGGTACAACATTACAAGCCTATTTGGCAACAGTAAGAAAGCAACTTGACAAGGTTGCTACAATGGTTGATAACTTTACGAGTCAGGAACAGTATGGCGAGCCTGAAGTTATACGAGTGGAAGATTTTCTTTCTGAATACAGTTTGTCCAAGAAGAATTTGGGAATTCCTGTGTCATACCACCATCACTACGAAGATGAAGAGATTGAACAGGAAGTAAAAATCTCCAAGAAAGATTTGACGCAGATGCTTGACAATCTCATTGCTAACGCCGTAAAATACGGTACAGCAGATGACATAGAACAGAAGTATGGTTCTGTGGATGAGAAAAGGAAGGATTTTTTGATTCGCATTGAAACCAATGCCGTTCATGACTATAAAGACCCTGTTGTTATTAGGATTAGCAATAATGGCGAAGCTGTATCAAAGTCTATTGCTCTTGACAAGTTATTTACTTGGGGAATTGGCCGTGGTACAGGTATTGGTTGTTGGCAAGTGAAAGAGATTGCAGAACATTTTGGTGGTTCTGCATCTTATGAAGAGTTCCCCAACGATCCCGATGGTTTTGTCAGTGAGTTTAGAATTGTTTTACCTTTAGTCGATGATTAATCATGCAGATAAATGTACTTTGGATAGATGATCAGCCCAATGAGGCGTTTATTGATAAGGCTGATAAGGTGGGTATCTACATTGAAGTTCGCGAAAATGTAGATGCAGGAATAGATGAGTTGCTAAATTCATCTACAAGTTATGACGCTATTATTCTTGACGCTAACTGTATCAGTCATAATGATGGCTCAAAAGAAACAGACATCTCTGCACTTGGTTATGCTCTTCGCATGATTACAGTAAACCAGATAACCATTCCATGGTTTGTGTATTCTGGAGGTGGCTTTTCTGGAGAAGAATCAATTAATATCATTGTAAAGGCTTACGAAAGAGCCTACGATGATAAAGGTTGGTATAAAAAGCCTGTAGAAATAAACGAGCTTTTTGCAAAAATCAAACAGGTAGTTCCCAATTCGGATGCCTATAAGATTAAGGAAAAATATTCTGATATTTTTTCGTTCTATCCTAATACAAAGGAGCTTGTTGACATTATATTATATATAGAGGGCAACAAGTCTAACAATCCTGCCGTCTTCAATCTAATTCGCAAAGAACTTGATTGGGTTATGGGCTATTTGTATGATTGCGGAATGTTAAAGGAACCATATAAGGGCAGTAACTTAAGTGAATGCAGTACTTTTCTTGGTAATAAAGATTTGCAAAGCTTGGTACCTCTGCATATTCAACGTAGTTTCCATTCTACATCTTCTGTATGCAACGAAGGGTCTCATAGATTGGTCGTCGATCAGCTGGTGAAAGAAGGGAAAGCTCCCTATCTTGTTCAGTCAACAGTTATGGAGTTCTTGAACATATTATTTTGGCTGAAAGACATGCCTAAGACTCCAGAAGGAAGGGAATACCTGAAAGGGATTGTTGAAGAGTTGCTAAAAAATGAAGTCCCCAAAATAGAAGACTACGAAGGCAAGGATTTTATTGTTGAGCAAGATGATAAGAACAACTTCCATTGCGGCCAATGTCGCCTCTCATTTAAGGCTGCACAAGGCTTCAGAGGTAAAATGGTTACTCTTATTAATGTGACAGAGAATGATGCAAAGAGTAAAGATAATTATCCCTATTTTGCAAAATTTCGACTTAAAGAATAAAATTGTTTCTATTTGTGTAGGATGACTGCACACATGTTTTTTAACTTTGCACCAGAAATTGATAATTGAACGAAATATGACAGATATACAGAACGTACAGACTCAGCCTCGTGACATTATGCATTACGAGAGCGATATATGGGCGATAGCCGATTTGTTGCTGGCAGCTAGTGTGAAGCAGAGTGATTTCCCTGCTTACATGATGCCGTTCTTCGCATTGATGATGCTCGAAGGACGTATGCTTAATGCTATGAAGCGCGTAGAGGAAGAGGAAGGGCTGACCGTGAAGGATGATCCTGAAGACTTCAAGGAAGCCTTCATCGATATGGATTGTGGCTACAACGAATATATCGTTATGCATGGCAAGACGCTGCAAAACATCTGCAATAACGACAAGACGTTTGAACAGGACTTCGCCAGCTATCTTAGCGAGTTCGACCCGACACTGAAGAAGTTGCTGGGCATTGAACGTGGTAAGGACGAGAAGAAGTTCCTCAATATGGATTACTATGTGGCAGAGCTTCGCAGTAAGAAGATTCTTCTGTCTGTCATTACAGCATGGTCAAAGATTGACCTTTCGCCATACGATAACTCTGCCATCACTACGTTGGAGGAGCATATCAAGCGCAAGTGGGCTGACATCAGTGCTTCTACTGCCGGAGAGCAATATACGCCTGATGATATCATCTCGCTGATTGCCGACATTGTGGCTACCAAGGTTACTAAGCCTAAGAATCAGAATATCCATGTTTATGACCCAACCTGTGGTGGCGCCAACCTTTTGTTTGGCGTGGCTGACCGTCTGCACACTCAGGCTGGTTACCAGAACATCCACACCTGGGGCAGCGAATACAATGATGCCCTCTATGCTTTGGCTGCCATTGAAAGCCGCTTTCGTAGTCATTCGCAAATCCACTATGGCAACACCTTGACTACAGCTCCGTTTATCGACAAGGATTTCGATGTGATTGTAGCCAACCCGCCATACGGCACCAAATGGAGCGGGTATGAGAAGGAAATCAAAAACGACCAGAAGGGGCAGTTCCCTGGTGGTCTGCCTGCTGTGAGTGATGGTCAGCTGCTCTTTATGCAGCATATTCTTTGGAAACTGGCTGGAGGTGGTATTGCCGTTGAAGTACATAATGGCTCAACGCTGTTTAGTGGTGACGCGGGCAGTGGTGAAAGCAATATTCGTAAATATATCTTTGACCACGACTGGGTTGAAGCCATCATTCAGATGCCTCAGAACGAGTTTTTCAACACTGGTATCTACACTTATCTGTGGATAATGAACAAAGAGAAGCCATTTGAGCGTAAAAACAAAGTGGCTTTAATCGATGGAAGTAATCTATGGAAACCTCTTAAGAAGTCAAAGGGTGACAAGCGCCGTGAGATGACCGATAAACATCGTGATGCTATAGTGAAGGCTTTGACCGACTTTGTGCCGAGCGACATCTGTAAGATATTCGACCGTGAACATTTCTATTACAACAAGCAGTCGCTCACTCTGACAGAAATAAGCGAAGAAGGACGCTATGTTGAGCAAACCGTATGCCCAGATGGTAAGGCATTCGCTATAAAGAAACCTGTTTCGCTGACCATTGGCGAGGATGTTTATGACGAGCTGTCATTGCTGACTCCTGACGACATCAAGGCAATAGCCAAACGAGTGACCAGTGAACGGCAAGAACTTGCTGTGAGTGTCAAGACTGAAGATGATGGCGTTTACGCCTTTTTGCCAGAGCGGTGTACCATCATCCATACTGACAAGGATGGTAAGGAACGTGACCTTGGTTGTGGTGCCTTCTCTTTCAAGGCCAGTGTGAACAAGAAAAAAGTCGTGGTACACAAGATTGCCATCGAGCCATTCCTAACCACTGACTATGAGATTATTCCGCACCACATGGATGAGCACGAAAACCAGCGCGAGGTCGAAGCCTTTATGCAAAAGTATGTGTTTAAGCCATACGTATTTGGGAAAAACGTGGTCGGTGTGGAACTGAACTTCAACAAGGAGTTCTATGTGCCTGAGAAGATTGATAAGGTAGAGGATATCCTTGCAGAACTAGAGAGTCTGGCTAAAGAAATGAAAGGTATTGGACTATGATGTTAAGAATCAAAGACTATACGACCAAGGTGGGTAGCGGTGTTACACCTCGTGGTGGCGCTGAGACATATTTGGACGAAGGTATCCCTTTGTTCCGTAGTCAGAATGTGACGAATGATGGCTTCCTGATGGATGACATTGCCTTTATTTCTGAAGAAGTTGACGAGTCTATGAAAGGTACGAGGGTGAAGCCTGGTGATGTTTTATTGAATATCACGGGGGCATCCATTGGACGATGCTTCTATACATCGGATGACTTTGAACGTGGTAATGTTAATCAGCATGTTTGCATTATTCGCCCCAAGAAGAACAAAGTTATGTCAAGGTATTTGTACTACTGCATAATTTCTGATATGGGGCAACAGCAAATAGACCTGACTCAGACAGGAGCTAATCGAGAAGGCCTTGCTGTAGAAGACATCAAAGGTTTTTCCTTCGACATTCCTTCTTTATCCAGACAGCAGCGTATTGTGGATTATCTTGATGAGAATCTTGCAAGAATAAACAGTCGGATTGACGTTTTGGGAAAACAACAGGATGCGTATGTGCGACTGAAAAAGAGCATTATTCATCAGGCTGTTACTCGTGGTCTTAATCCGGATGTCTCTCTCAAAGATTCTGGCATTGAATGGATAGGGATGATTCCTGAACATTGGGAGGTGAAGCGATTTAAAAGCATCTTTTCTGAATGTAAGTCGGTTACAGAAACAGGGCAGGAAGACTTGCTGTCTGTTTCAGAATACTATGGAATTGCACGCAGAATTGATAAGATGGATGATGGGGAGTACGAATCTCGTGCGGACTCTCTCATCGGATATAAAATCTGTAAGAAAGATGATTTAGTTATCAATATAATGTTGGCGTGGAAACGCGGACTTGGATTCTCTGATTTTGATGGTATCGTAAGCCCAGCTTATGCTGTATATAGGGGGAAGAATATTGTGCCGCATTATTTCCACTATTTGATGCGGACCGATATGTATGTGGCAGAATATAAAAGGAATTCGAAAGGTATTATTGATTCCCGTTTACGTATGTATACGGATAGATTTAACAATATCATTGCTATAGTTCCTCCTCTTTCTGAACAGGAAGCAATTGCCAGCTATCTCGATGAGAAGTGTGCTAAGATAGGCGCTGCAATTGAGAATATTAGCAAGCAGATTGATGCCTCAAAGCGTCTAAAGCGAGCATTGATAAACGAAGTAATAACAGGCCAACGAGCCGTATAAAATAAATCTGCGTATGAACGAACTGAAGATACAACATGACTATGTGATGGAGTTCCTCTGCCGCCAAGAGGAAAAGGGTGGCTTGGGCTATCGCAACGTGAGCAATATCGTGGTGAGTAACGATTTGTTTATCCCTTCTGTGTTAGGCGAGTTTGTCAAGAACAGCCAGCCAGATACTTGGGCAAGGCTGTTGCCTAAGTTCGGTCATGACGAGCAGAAACTGCAAACGGCCCTGAAAGATAAGGTGAAGGAGTCGCTTTTAGATTCACAGAACGTTGCTACATTCATCAACTCGCACAAGAGTATCACCTTTGAAGGTGAGAAGGTTTGGCTATTCTATGTCTCAGGAACGGAACTGAAAGGAGATGAAGAGTTCAAACAGAATATTTTCTGTGCGGTAGAAGAGTCAAGCCATACGCTGAAGGTAGATGACGTAAAACTGTATGGTATCCGTCCCGACGTGATGTTCTTCCTGAATGGTATCTATCTGGGCTACATGGAGCTAAAGTCTGTTACTAAAGGACAGACAGCCCGCGATAATGGACGGCAAAAAGTGGCGAAGGACTATTTGGCTACAGTAAAGGCACTGACAGAACAGGAAATGCGTGACCCACATGTGATGAAACAACGCAAGGAGGTGATGGCCATCTACGAAAAAGCCATTCATCTGACGGCAACCGACTGTAATGAGACCTACGTGGTGCGTGGCATCAGCCAGTTCTTCGATACTGCACACCAAGGATTTGCTGGAGAGTTGTCAAAGACTGTTGACGAACTGACTCCGCTCATTCTTGAACCTTTCAAGCCTTATCCTATCAGTTCGCTTTCGCTGGATGAGAAACAGCGCTTTGAGGAAGTGATGCGAGCTTTGTATTCCAAGAAGATGATAGAAAAGGAGATTCTCTACTACAACTTTATCGAATACAAATATGTTAAGAAGGATGGTGTCAAAGAGCGTACGTCCAATACTGGTCATTTGATTGCACCTCGTCCGAAACAGAAGTTTGGATGTGACAAGATTATGGGACGCATTCAAGAAATGCTAGAACATGAGAAAGAGCCCAACTACTATATCAACAAACTGCGTAAGGAGATGCAAACACTGGGCATCCCTGGCCCAAAGATTGAAGAGTATATCCTGCTTCGCGAGCGCTATTGCAATAACAAATATGTCTATTCTTTGTTGATGCAGTATGCAGCGGGCTTTGGCAAGAGCAATATCATCGGTTGGACAGCCTTGCAGCTGAAAGATTACCGCTACGAGGGCGAATTAGCCTATGACAAGGTGATGATAGTCGTTGACAGGTTACAGCTGCGCGACCAGTTGGACACTATGATGATGAACATGAACATTGACAAGTCTATGTTCGTGGAAGCTGTAGACAGAGAAACCTTCATCACAGCGTTGGATAGCAAAATCCGTATTATCGTTGTGAATATCCAGAAGTTCCTCGACCTGCAAGACGCTTTGTCTGCTGCAGGAAAGAAGCTGAAGCAGATGCGCGTGGCATTCCTTATCGATGAGATACACCGCAGTAACTCAGGTGAGAACAATCAGGAGATGATTGACATTTTCGCACGTTTACAGCAGACTTTTAATATTGGCAGCCAGACAGTCGTAAAGAAAAACCTGCTGATTGGCTTCACGGCTACTCCAAGTAAAGAGACACTGAGCAAGTTCGGTGAATTCAAAATGACCATGACAAAGCATTTCTGGGTTCCATTCGACAGCTATACTATGCGTGAGGCTATAGAAGACGGATTTATCTTGGATCCAACAAAGGTTATCATACCTTATGCTGTTCCTGTAGATTTCCAACTACCGGAAGGAGTAGAGGAGGATGACGAAGAGGACATCGACATCGTACTGCGTAAACAGAAAATCTATGATTTGGAAGAACGAATGCAGAAGATCGCGTCATTCGTCGTAGAGCGTTTGGTAAGTCTGGTGTATAAGAAAATTCGTGGTGAAGGTAAGGCTATGTTGGCTGTGACCAGCATTCCCAACGCTATAAGGTATTTCTATATCATCCGTGACCTGTATGCCAAGAAATGTGAGGAACCTGACTTCAGGAAATACAAGGATGCACCTATCGCTATTGTCTATAGTGATGACCAACGGCATGAGTCGTGTGCCACGTTGAATGGCGGAGTGAGTGAAGAGAAGGTGATTCAGAACTTCCGACAGGCAAAGAACGGATTGATTATTGTAGTCGATAAGTTGCAGACAGGCTTTGACGAACCGAAGTTGCATACGCTTTTCCTCGACAAAGAAATCAGCGGCATCAATGCCATTCAGACCATCAGTCGTGTGAACCGTAAATACAATAAGCACAAGGAAGACTGCCATATCGTGGATTGCTCGTGGAAAAACGTGAATGTTGCCAATATCAAAACAGCATTCAGGGAATATTGCGATATGGTTGTTTCTGACTTCAATCCTGAGGGTGAAGCCAGACTGGTTGCACTCCTTTATAGGCAGATGCAAGCCAGTGAACCTTCTCAACAATGGTTCTCTCGTTATCAGCGTGAACGTGAAGACACACAGTTCGTGCTGGAGATGGAAGATGGCCTACGCAGTTGGATTGAGCAGTGCTTCAATCAGGAAGCTGCAGCAAAGAAACACAACGAGGAGAACAACTTAAAGCCAACAGATGCCGACTATATACCTGAAATAAATACAGCCCGTGAACTGCGTAACTCGGTAGGGCATTATTTCTCCAGTATACGTATGCTGCAAGACGTATTCGTGATTGACAGCAAGTATTACGATGACGTATTCTTGATGTTCTGGCAAATATATTGTCATATCTACAGAGAGGTAGCGAATCGGAATATTGAAGAACCATACGAGTTTGAGGTAATAGACAGCGACGAAGAGCCGGGTATCACATTGGTCGATGATGATGGCAACGATGGCGGAGGTGGAGGGCATGGACCACGTGGCGGTTCTGGTCCACAACGTCCGAAAGGAAAGAGCATGGAGCAGGTGCTGGCTATTCTGCAGAGATTGCATGAGTCAGAACAACTGTCTGCAGAACAGGCGCAGTTATGGTTGAAGGAAATCGGTCTGATGTTCCAATACATCAAGGCTGACCAGGAATTCTGTGCCTACGCTAAGGACGACAACTACACGGAAGATGAAAAGTTTGTAGAGTATAAGAAGGTACAGTCGAGGTATCGTCGAAGTCTGAGGACTCGTACTGACTTTGTTCAGGTAGAACGTTTCAAGCAGATGCTCATCGACAATGCGGAACAGCTGTTCGCTATCTTCTTGGCAGACTTGCACCATGTAGAGAATGGAGAATCTGACTTCGATTACGATACCACATCCACTGGAACAGTATCAGGTGAGTTTTCTATGGAAGCTCTGATGGAATTAGCCCGTCGGAAAATGCGCCCAGAGTATAATGAGAGAAATCTCAGACAGAGAATCATTGAGACATACGCCACCCATTTTAAAGGTCTGTCACGCTATATGCGTAGTTTTAATGAGACAACTCGAAACCTCTTTATGGTGCTGAACACACCTTCTTTGGAAAGTCTTGACGGCATGGATAATGTGGTAAAAGAGTCGTTAAACATGGTGTGTATGGCGGAAGGATTATCGTTGACTGACAAACGAATGTATCTGGACATGCTACTGATGCGCTATGAGGTGTACCTAAAGAAACTTTATTACTTGATTCATGGCGAGGAGTTGACTGCCAAGGAAGAAGGACAAGGTGCAACACTTTCAAATGCGATATTTGCATTTCCTGTGCTAAAGGGTTTGAAGAATAATCCCAATCCCGCATTCCAGGAATTTTATCAGCGGCTCACTATGGTTAGGCAACTACGGAATGAAGAGTCACACGGCAGTATACATATTTCTGAGCAGGAAGTGGATGCAGCTCTGCGTATTGTCATCGACATGTATTTGTTTGTGACGGGTATGAATATAACAGAACTGGAAGCTGCGGGGTATGATGCGGATGAGATGTATCGAGAGTCCCTTGTTATCCCAATCCATTCACAGAATTATAATGATGAGGACTCTTATAGTTCTTCTATGGTTGCAGAGTCTTTCGTGCCAGCCAATGAATTGACAGAGGAACAGAGAATAGAGGTCTTGCGTAAGAGTATTGTTCAGATAATGAATCACGGTGGATATCGTACCTCAGATAGAACTTTCAGCAAGCAGCGTCATTGGATTGCTATTTATCGTATAGCCGCTGATGAAGGTTTCACTATTGATGGTGACTTCAAATATTTCAAACATATTGTAGATAGAATGAACTTGCAAAGCTGTAAAGTTGCTCTTAACATCGATAAACTTGAAAAGAATGTTAAGGGCATTTACGGCATCTCTTTTGTAGATTGGAGCGACAACGGATTGTCGGGAAAGAATCTGGATGAATTCAACGACATCAAACAATGTGCAGAAGTATTCTTGAAAATATTGTCAGATGACAGACCTAAAAGATAGCATTTGAGTGCTATATGAGGTTGGGAGGAAATGCAAATGAAGGGTAAAATGAAAATTTTGCCCTTTATTCATGATTTTTTGTCAGCTATGCAGAAAGACTGCACAGTTTGGTGTTACCTTTGCATCGTTAAGTATAAAAAGATATAGAAATGGCAAAATTTACAAATGAACAGTTAGAGGCAATGGCTCGGCCTGCGAGTGCAACAGAAGAGCAAAAGTTGTCAAATGCGGAAAGTTCCGTTAAAAACGCATTGTCTAAATACACATTGGCTTCAGGTGATTATGAGGTGTTTGGACAAGGATCATATGCAAATAATACTAATATCAGGAACAATAGCGACATAGACATTAATGTTTGCTATACAGGAGGATTCTATTATAGAATTCCAGAAGGGAGGACAAGGGAAGAGTATGGGTTGACAAATCCGTCAACTTATTCTTATGCTCAGTTCAAAAATGACGTAGAAAGAATTCTTGTAGCACATTTCGGTCGGGATAATGTTGTACGTAAGAACAAGTGTATTCACATAAAAGAAAATACTTATCGTGTGGAGATTGATGTCGTGCCCACATGGATATTTCGAAGATATGGAGCTAATCGATATTCATATGTTGAAGGAGTGAAATTGTATGCAGACAATAATGGAGAGGAAATCATTAACTTCCCCAAGCAGCATCTTAAGAATGGGGTGTCAAAGAATAGTAACACCTCTCGTCGATTCAAAAGATTAGTGAGAATCGTAAAAAATCTGCATGTTCGAATGGAGGATGAAGGGTATTATAAGAATGCAAACATAACATCTTTTCTGCTGGAGTGTTTGACATATAACTATCCCAATGGAAATTTTCATGTGGACCAAGAATGTGATTGGAATAATATTCTACGAGAGTACATATTTTGTTTCTGGTCTAAAACCAAAGAGGATTCACAAGAGTGGGCCAAATGGCTTGAAGTATCAGAATGCCTCCTTTTGATGTATGGTCATAAGTGGTCAAGGCAAGATGTGAATACGTTTATGTGTAAATTATGGAACTATTTAGAGTTTAAGTAAAATGGTAAATTACAATATTAAAAGATTTTGTTGGGTATTTGGAGTGTTGCTTATTGCATTATATTTGCTCATCGTTTTTCTACGTGGTCATGTAGGAGATTATAATGTTAGTCACTTGTGGAGTGACCTTAGTTCAAGCATCTCAATAACTGCGATAATTGCTTTTGCTTTTGAGAAATGGTTGTGGAGACTATCGATATTTCAGGGCTGGTTGGTTCCTTTTCCTTCGTTAGCAGGAAAGTGGCAAGGAACCATAAACTATAGTTGGAACGATAAAGAGAATAGTAAGGATATACATCTTACAATTCATCAAACGTTCCTCTGGATTCAGATTATTATCGAAACAGATGAGAGTAAAAGCCGTTCTATTTGTGGTTCGTTTGATATTGAAAAGATGCGAGGTCGACAACATCTTATTTATAGTTATCTGAATGAACCTAATGCAACTGTCAGAGATCGGAGCCAAATTCATTATGGTACTGCCATGCTTGAATTTAACGATAGCGGAGAAACTCTGAATGGCACGTATTGGACAGATCGGAAGTCTGTCGGTGATATGAATTTGAAGAAGGTCTAGGCGTTGTCATTAAGGCATGGGCATGTTGTAATTGCTCATGCCTTAATTATGTCCTATTACGACATCAGAACTTATTGGGAGCTTGCTCGTTTTGCTGCCATTACTCCCCCCAAAATGGACTTTTGGGGAATTAGGCTTCCCCGAGAGGAAAAGTGAACTTTCGGGCAAGCCCGTTTGGTACAGCATAATAATAGTTATTTGGGCCTCTTCTCTATAGGGAAATAGGCGAGGTTTATTATGCGAACTTCCATGTTGTAGCCACACCTTTTGTACTCAAGAACTCCCATTTCTTGCAATGATTTGAGGAATGACATGACCGTTTTTCTGTCCCAATTCCATTTCTTGGCAAGATAATCATACGTAATTCCGACAGGTACATTTATACCATTAGGGTGGATTTTACACCGCTCTATTTGAGCTTTATATAGCTCAAGAAACGCCTCAAATCTGGAGGTTCTATTAGGCAATGACTTTTCCAAGAACAGGAATAAGTTCGCATTTAATTTCGTAAAATATAAATCCTCTACTATCATTTGTTTTCTAATTCTTATGATAATTTTAAGATAAGTGCCTTAAATATATCCTTGATTATTTCTTCAGAAGTTGTAATTGGTTTTTCTCATATTCTGCCTTGATTCTTCTCATCTCTCGGTCATGTTCATCAATGATATTTGTGCGTTCCTGAAGAAAACTTGACATACTTTTGATGATAGTTTGAGGATCGAAATAACTATAGAATCGTTCGTAGAAACCGGCCTTGAAATTGAACAAAAACAGCATCACTTCATCAGTTTTTAGATACTTGTATTTGCTCGCAATTGCTGTTGCTACTAATTTGATTTGTGCTTCACTTGCATCCTCCTTTAATCCACAACAGACGCTAATATCTGCTATTTGTGGAACAAGCCAGATGGCAGACGCGAATCTTCCATACGTAACATCAAGCAACCTTAACCATGGTGAATCACCATAAGTACATTGTTCAGGATCTTGACACAGAGATATCTGTCGTGATGGGGTATTGGCAATAGCAAAATCGTTAAAAGTGGGGTACTTCTGTATAAGTTTATTCACGCTTTTTGCATAGGACGGTTCATTCCGAAGTCGAACTAAATCCGGCGATAACTTTAGTAGCGGTGCTAAGTAGGTCCCGCTTTCTTTTTTCCTGTTTATCAATTCTTGGGCTACTGTTGTTTCCATTTGATTGCACTATTGATTGGTTAGACTCCATATTGATGTTGATAGCGTTAGCTATATCATCATTATTCTTACTATTACTTTTCTCATTATTATTTTGTTACTTATGCATGCGTTCGCCTGCGATGGCATGCGATTGCTTGCGATGGTATCCGACCGTTGAGTCTCGCTTTGGGAAGAATATCTCCTGCGTGCATTCTCTCGATTCTTTTCGCATTTCTGTTCGTATTTTTTCTTGTCTCGGTCTCTTTGAGCCTTAAACATGTTGAATAACGCAAGCAATGATTTGTCATCAATCTTCGGTAACTCTCCAGTGGATCCATAGCAAAGAATGGATTTGAAAAGAATACCTGCAAGTTCGTCAGGAAGACACTTAATAGCATCGTAACAATCCAAATGTATAATGATGCTTGCTACTTCTTCCATGACTATATTGTTTTGCGTCTTTTAATGAATTCAAGAGCTTCATGCTCCAGTTCTTCCTGGCTTTTACAATGACTTTGCTTCATCCAATCATCGATTTCAGACTGAAGGAATGCCAATGCCTTGTTAATCTTATGGTACGGAATCTGCTTGTTGGATACCCAGCCATAGACAGTTTGCTTGACAGGATGAGATGGAATGTAAGAACATAGTTCATCAATATCCATCCAATGAGGTAAGTTACTTGCTTGCTGTTTGTAGCGCAGACTTTGAACAGTCTCTTCTAAGTTCTCAACTTTTGCGATGAGATAGGATAATGCTCCTGGCATTTCCTCCAAACTTTTGACTTCTTTTGTCATAGTGTATAAAATTGTTATCTCTGAAAATTTAATTTTGCAGGTGCAAAATAACAGAAAAAAAAGAAATCGATAAGGAAATATTAGTAAAAAATAAAAATTTAACATTTTGATTTAAAGAAAAGCCCCTAAATAAAGGGGTTCTGGAAAACTGACAATAAATAGAATGGTAAAAAACAGCCCTCGAAAATAACGTTCGGGGGCTAAAAGATATAAGAAATCACTGATTATTTCTTTGTCTTATCAGGATTCAAATCATCAATATAGATGGAGTTTGCAGCTTTTACTTTGGCAGAATCTACCATGTGGGTATAAATCTGTGTCGTACGCACATTCTTATGCCCAAGCATTTTCTGGATGGTATAGAGCCCAGTCCCATTCTCTAGCTGTAGCGTTGCAAAAGAATGACGAAAGCAGTGAAAGGTAATGTGCTTAGTAATGCCTGCAGCTTCAATCCATTCTTTGACGGGCCGATTAATCCATGAAGGATCCTGAAGCCCCTCAAAAACCAGCCTGTCAGGCTCGCGTCGTTCTCCACATAATTCATAAGCTTGGTCAGAAATCGGGTGGTATTCAGGTACCACGGTCTTCTTTTGGACTTTCACAATCTGCCAAGAATTATTAAGATATTGTAGTCGGCCCCATGTTAATCCCTTGATATCGCAGTGGCGAAGACCAGTCATGATAGAAAAGAAAGATGCTCTTCTGAGAATATCACTTTTACATGGTGTTTTGGCCAATCTTTTGACTTCCTCTAGATTGAGCACCTCGCGGAGTGCATCTTGGGCGGGAATGCCATTTACCTTACTGCTGACATCAACAGTGAGATATTCGTCAATGAAAGCCTGTCTAACTCCTGCTTTTACGATGGCAAAATATGTGGAAGCCGTATTTTGCTTAATTTTCCCTTTCTTGTTTCCACCTTGGGGCGCAGCTAATAAGAACATTTTCAGGTCTTCAAGCAGTTTTACTGATATTGTCTTGAATGGTATGGGCTTGCCATGAGAATAAAGCTTTAGCAGTTCAGCGACACGTTCCCAGTTAACTATAATAGAATCAGAACTATTGGGGTGTCGCTTATAGATGATTCCCTCAAAGTATTTTATGAAATCTTGCTCACCTCTCTCGTTCTGTGCAAGTATTTCTGCCTCCTTGTCTGTATAGATGATAGCACTATCGTACTCATGCTGGCGGAGTTTCCTCACCTCGTCAGCGTAGATACATGATTCTTGGTCCAGTTTAGAAGAACATAGAATCACTCCGTTTACATCTCTCTTAGGACGATATTTATAATCTCCATCAGGTGTAATACCTATCACAGACGATTTGTCCCAAATAGGGGTACGTATAATTCGGTTTATTGATTCGATAACCCTTTTGCGTTTTGGATTACATGGGTCGTAAACTGGATATGCTTCAACAATCAGATACCATTCTTCCTTATACTCCGACTTGCGGAGCTTAACGGTCACTTTTGTGTTTAATAACTTCTTTCTCATATTTTGTTTGTTTAAAGCGATTTATACAAGTTGTCGATTTCCTTTTTGGGTGCATAGACATAGTTCCCAATTTGTCGGGTAGGGATGGAATACTTTCTGATATGTGCCCAAACTGTGCTATCGTCTATCCTGAATTTCTTGGAGATTTCGCCGATAGTATAACAATTTTCTGGTTCCATGTCGTAGAGACGTGGTAGTAAATGCTCATCCTTGATGGGTTCTTCTCGCAAAGGAACCATCTTTTCCAACTGCTCGCGAGAAATACGAGTGAGCCTTTCACCTATATTTATATAAGGTAGTCGGCCTTTGCGTATCAGACGATAGATGGTATCCCTGCTGATGGCATACATGGCGACAGCCTCCTTCACACTGATAAAATCTCTTTCACTAGGAATGTGTTGAGCAATTAGGTTCAGTTGCTCTTCTTTGGCTTTTGCAGCCTTACGATTCTTGTAGGCAATATCAGTACAATGCCTACAACAGTAGCGGGAGTCTAATGTCTTTGCGATAAAGGTGTTCCCACATACTTCACACTTGCGTTTGATCTGAAATTTTGCTTCTGGCATAATTCTTTAAAATTAAGTATGTATAA
>JAEEGK010007164.1_pt1 | contig 26619 bp, 20 predicted proteins | sample 8958771 | NCBI WGS metagenome assembly JAEEGK01 (sample SAMN16246547, study PRJNA631951) | gut metagenome | biome: gut microbiome; feature: rumen; material: SC-attached | host: Bos | place: Iran: Karaj | collected 2018-10 | reverse complement strand
CGGCTCGGTGGTGATTGTCCAGCCCATCGAGAAAGGGATGGTGGGCTGGCTGAACGAACAGGACGGCCTGTACCACCTGAACCTGCAGGGCCTGCAGAACGGCGAGCCCGTAGACAGCGTGGACCTCATCGACGTTGTTTCCCGCGGGTTGAACCCCTACGAGGACTTCGGCGCCTATCTGGCTCTCGCCGAGCAGCCGGAAATCCGCTTCGTGATTTCCAACACCACGGAGGCCGGCATCGCTTTCGATCCGGCCTGCAAGCTGGAAGATAAACCCGCCAGTTCCTATCCGGGCAAGCTTACCCAGCTGCTGTATCACCGCTGGCAGCATTTCAAGGGGGACAGGAGCAAGGGCCTGATTATCTTCCCCTGCGAACTCATTTTCGAGAACGGCAAGCACCTGAAAGAGTGCATCCGCCAGTACATCGACCTGTGGAAGCTGGGGCCGGATTTCAGCGCCTGGTTCGAGGAGGCCTGCGGCGTATACAGTACGCTCGTGGACCGCATTGTCCCGGGATACCCGCGCGACAATGCCGCCGCCCTGTGCGAGCGTGTGGGCTATCAGGACAACCTGCTGGACAAGGCCGAAATCTTCCACCTCTGGGTCATCGAGGCCCCGCAGGAAGTCGCCGCCGAGTTCCCGGCCGACAAAGCCGGCCTGAACGTGCTCTTCGTTCCCAGCGAGGCACCCTATCACGAGCGGAAGGTGACGCTCCTGAACGGCCCCCACACGGTCCTGAGCCCCGTGGGCTACCTCAGCGGCCTCAATACCGTAAAGGAATGCTGCGAGGATCCCGAGATAGGGAAGTTCGTCCATAAGGTGATGTTTGAGGAACTGCTTCCCACGTTGAACCTGCCGAAGGCCGAGTTGGAAAAGTTCGCCGCCGACGTGATGGAACGCTTCCGCAATCCTTTCGTGAAGCATTTCGTGACCAGCATCATGCTCAACAGTTTCCCCAAGTTCAAGACCCGCGACCTGCCCGGCCTGAAAACCTACCTGGAGCGCAAGGGCGAACTCCCGCAGGGGCTGGTGCTGGGCCTGGCCGGTATCTGCACCTATTACAAGGGCGGGAAACGCGGCGGGGACGAGATTGTGCCGCAGGATGACGAAAGGATCATCGGCCTGCTGAAAGGCCTCTGGGCGACGGGCGACGTACGCAAAGTGGCCGAAGGCGTCCTGGCCGATTCCTTCATCTGGGGCGAAGACCTCAATGCCATTCCCGGCCTGGCCGACCTTCTTACCGCGGACCTGGCCCTTATCCAGGCCAAGGGTATGCGCGAAGCCGTTAAATCCATCCTCTAGCCTATGTCTACGCAGAAAAAACTAATGTCCAACTGGCGCTGGTGGCTGTGCAGCCTGCTGTTCGTGGCCACCACGGTCAATTATCTGGACCGTCAGGTACTGTCCCTGACCTACGAGGAATTCATCAAGCCCGAGTTCCACTGGACCGATGCCAATTACGGCACCATCACCAGTTTCTTCTCCATCTTTTATGCAGTTTGCTGCCTGTTTGCCGGCAAATTCGTGGACTGGATGGGAACCAAGAAGGGATATCTCGTGGCCATCGGCGTCTGGTCGGCCGGCGCGTGCCTTCACGCCGCCTGCGGCTGGGCGACGGCCCACATCGCCGGACTGGACTCCGTGGCCGCTATGCGTGCCGTGGAAGCCGGTTCCAACGTCGCCCTGGCGGTGAGCACCACCTCGGTGTATCTGTTCCTGCTATGCCGTGGCATCCTGGCGCTCGGTGAGGCGGGGAACTTTCCGGCGGCCATCAAGGTGACGGCGGAGTATTTCCCCAAGAAGGACCGTGCCTTCGCCACCTCCATCTTCAACGCAGGCGCTTCAGTGGGCGCCCTGGCCGCTCCGCTGCTCATTCCGCCGCTCGCCGTCAAGTTCGGCTGGGAGATGGCTTTCATCATCATCGGCGGCCTGGGCTTCATCTGGATGTTCTTCTGGGCCTTTATGTACGACAAGCCCGAAAAATCGAAGTTTGTCAATGAGGCCGAACTGGAATACATCCATCAGGACGACGGGGAAGTGCCCGTGGAAACCGGGGCCGAGGAAAAGGCCATCCCGTTCATCCAGTGCTTCAAGTACCGGCAGACCTGGAGTTTCATCGCCGGTAAGTTCTTCACCGACGGCGTCTGGTGGTTCTTCCTGTTCTGGGCGCCTTCCTACTTCAGCAACCAGTTCCACGCCCCGGCCACCTCTTCGCTGGGACAGTGGCTCATCTTCACGCTGTACGCCATCGTAACGGTGATTTCCATCGGCGGCGGCTATCTGCCCAAGATCTTCGTGGACAAGAAGGGAATGAACCCGTATGCCGGCCGTATGCTGGCGATGCTCATCTTCGCCTTCTTCCCGCTGGCCGCCCTCCTGGCCCAACCGCTGGGCGTGCATTTCAACAGCCCCTGGTGGCCGGCCATACTGATCGGCCTTGCCGGAGCCGGACATCAGGCCTGGAGCGCCAACCTCTTCTCCACCACGGGCGATATGTTCCCCAAGAGCACCGTTGCCACCATCACCGGCATCGGCGCAATGGCGGGCGGTATCGGTTCTATGATTATCCAATGGGTGGCGGGCCAGCTCTTCACCTATGCTGAAGGGCAGGGCGCCGCGTTCCATTTCCTGGGCTTCGAAGGGAAACCTGCGGGCTACTTCATTATGTTCTGCTTCTGCGGCCTGGCCTATCTGCTGGCCTGGACCCTTATGAAGAGCCTGGTTCCCAAATACAAACCGGTTGAAGTATAAACAATAAACTCAATAGCATTATGGCAAACATTTTTTCTCTTGAGGGCAAGAATGCCTGGATTACCGGAGGTTCCTACGGTATTGGTTTCAACATCGCGAAGGCTTTTGTAGCCGCCGGTGCGAAGAACATTATCTTCAACGACATCAATGAAGCGGCGCTTCAGCGCGGCCTGGACAACTACAAAGAGGCCGGCATCAAGAATGTGCACGGTTATGTCTGCGACGTAACCGACGAAGTGGCCGTGAAGGCGCTCGTCGAGACTATCCACAAGGAGGTGGGCCAGATTGACATCCTGGTGAACAACGCGGGCATCATCAAGCGCATCCCCATGCACGAGATGGAGCGGAAGGAATTCCAGCAGGTGATTGACGTGGACCTGGTGGCTCCGTTCATCGTCTCCAGCGCCGTGCTGCCGGAGATGATGGAGCGCCGCGAGGGCAAGATCATCAACATCTGCTCCATGATGAGTGAACTGGGCCGCGAGACCGTGAGCGCCTACGCCGCCGCCAAGGGCGGTCTGAAGATGCTCACCCGCAACATCTGCAGCGAGTACGGCGAATACAACATCCAGTGCAACGGCATCGGCCCCGGCTACATCGCTACGCCCCAGACCGCTCCGCTGCGGGAGAAACAGCCCGACGGCAGCCGTCATCCCTTCGACAGTTTCATCTGCGCCAAGACCCCTGCGGGCCGCTGGCTGGATCCCAGCGAACTGGGCGGTCCCGCCGTATTCCTGGCTTCCCACGCTTCCGATGCCGTGAACGGCCACATCCTCTATGTGGACGGCGGTATTCTGGCCTACATCGGCAAGCAGCCTAAGTAATGGAACAGGTTTTCAGTTACACCCTCGGCCTTGGGGCTGCCGTGATGATGCCCATCCTCTTCTTTATCCTGGGGGTGTGCATCGGCATCAAGCCCGGCAAGGCGCTCAAGAGCGGCCTCCTGGTGGGCGTGGGCTTCGTGGGTCTGTCCGTTGTGACGGCCCTGCTCACGTCCTCCCTGGGCGGCCCTCTGAAGCAGGTGACGGATATCTACGGCCTGCAGCTGGGAATCTTCGATATGGGCTGGCCGGCGGCGGCGAGCGTTGCCTACAACACCACGGTGGGTGCCTTCATCATCCCCGTGTGCCTGGGCATCAACATCGTCCTGCTGCTGTGCAAGGCCACCAACACCATCAACATCGACCTGTGGAACTACTGGCACTACGCCTTTATCGGCGCGGTGGTCTATTTCGCCTGCGACAACATCTGGTGGGGCTTCTTCGCCGCCATCGTGTGCTTCGTGATCACGCTGTTTATGGCCGACCTTACCACCAAGAAGTTCCAGTCTTACTACAAGGACCTGGACGGCATCTCCATTCCCCAGCCTTTCTGCCAGGGTTTCGTGCCCTTTGCCGAAGGCATCAACTGGTGTCTGGACAAGATTCCCGGCTTTGACAAGCTGGACATCGACGCCGAGGGGATGAAGAAGAAGTTCGGCCTGCTGGGCGAACCGCTTTTCCTGGGCGTGATTGTGGGCGTGATGATCGGCATCCTGAGCCGGGCCGAGATTCCCGCCATCCTGGGCCTTGGCATCAAGATGGGCGCCGTGATGGAGCTTATTCCGCGCATCACCGGCCTCTTTATCGAAGGCCTCAAGCCTATTGCCGAGGCAACCAAAGACCTGGTGTCCAGGAAGTTCAAGGGATCGGCCGGCATTAACATCGGCATGAGTCCGGCGCTGGTCATCGGCCATCCTACCACGCTGGTGGTGTCCCTGCTGCTCATTCCCGTGACGCTGCTGCTGGCCGTCGTCCTCCCGGGCAACGAGTTCCTGCCGCTGGCATCGCTCGCCGGCATGTTCTACGTGTTCCCGGCCGTGCTGCCTGTCACGAAGGGCAATGTGGTGAAGACTTTTGTCATCGGCCTGGTGGCCCTCACCATCGGCCTGTATTTTGTGACCGACCTGGCTCCCTGGTTCACCCTGGCAGCGCAGGACGTGTATGCCCGCACTGCTGATGCCGCTGTCGCCATTCCCGAAGGCTTCCAGGGCGGCGCGCTGGACTTCGCTTCCAGCCTTTTCTCCTGGGTCATCTTCCACCTGGTGCACGATCTCAAATGGATTGGAGCCGGCATCCTGGTCATCGGCACTACCGTGATGGCCATCTTTAACCGCAGAAGAATTATCAAAGCATCCTATGAAAAAAATATTGACCGCAGCTCTGCTGCTTAGCACCCTTGCCATGAGCGCACAGACCAAGTACACTATCCAGACCGCCTGCCATCCCTCCGATGTGAAGCACTACGACACGGAGACCCTCCGGGCCCGTTTCATGATGCCCGAGGTGATGGTGAATGACGAGATTCGTCTTACCTATTCCCTCTACGACCGCTTTATCTTCGGCGGTGCCGTGCCGGCTACCAAGCCGCTGGTGCTGGAGACCATTGACCCGCTCAAGGCTACCTACTTTTTGGAGCGCCGCGAACTGGGTGTCATCAACGTGGGCGGTGAAGGTATCGTTTCCGTGGACGGAAAGGAGTATGTCCTTAAGTTCAAGGAGGCCCTGTATGTGGGCAGGGGAGCCAAGGAAGTGATTTTCAAGAGTAAAGATGCTGCCTGCCCGGCCCATTTCTACCTCAATTCCGCTACGGCTCACAAGGCCTACAAGACGCAGCTCATCACCATTGACGGCCGCAAGGGTTCCCTCAAGGCCAATTCCTTTGCTGCCGGCAAGATGGAAGATTCCAACGACCGTGTCATCAACCAGCTCATCGTGAACAACGTGCTGGAAGAGGGTCCCTGCCAGCTGCAGATGGGCCTTACCGAGCTCAAGCCCGGCTCTGTGTGGAACACCATGCCGGCGCACACCCATGCCCGCCGCATCGAGGCCTACTTCTATTTCAATGTGAGCGAAGGCAACATGATCTGCCACTTCATGGGTGAGCCGCAGCAGGAGCGTATCCTCTGGCTCGCCAACGAGCAGGCCGTCATGAGCCCCGAATGGAGCATCCACGCCGCCGCCGGCACCTCCAACTACATGTTCATCTGGGGCATGGCCGGTGAAAACCTGGACTACGGCGACATGGACAAGATCCCCTACACCTCCATGCGCTAGCGCGCTCGTGCGATAACGCGTTGGTTTTCATGTGTTTAAGTTTTTCTCTTTAGGCCGGGCAGCCTAAAGAGAATTTTTTATAGTGCTGGTGGTCAGATAGTTACGCTGATTCGCGGGGCGATATGTGTAGGGCCGATGGGGGTTGGGCCGATGGGAGTCACTTCGCGCATCCGACCTAACCCGCTGATTAGCTGTGGCTTAGCTTTTTCTCTTTAGGCCGAGCAGCCTAAAGAGAATTATCCACAACGCTGATAGCCAGTGCGTTACGCCGATCCGAGAATCAGATCCTGGCTTCGCGGAAAACCTCCTGGATGGAGGGATAGGTGTTCTTGAGGAAGGGGGGAAGGGAGCTTTTGGCTACCCAGGCGGCTTTGGTGATGTCTTCTTCCCGCTGGGGGGTGAGGTTGGTGGGGTCTGTGTAGAGCATGTCGTACCACCAGGTGTGCTTGAGATGCCACATCTCGTTGCGGTAGTACACGTGGTCTGTAATGCAGATAAGCCGGCGAAGGTCCAGCTGGTCCACGCCGGTTTCTTCCTGGACCTCTCTCATGGCACAGATTTCAATGTCTTCGCCTGGTTCCTGATGCCCCTTGGGGAGGTCCCAGAGGCCGTTACGGGAGATGAGGAGGAAGTCTCCTCGCCGATTGCTCACCAGCCCTCCGGCGGCATTCACCTCTTTGAACTCCGAGCAGATGCGCCGATAGGTCTTCTCGATATCTGTAGTGGGGATATAGATGCGGGAAAGGGTGTCCTGCACTTCGAACATCCGCACCAGGGCGCCAATGTCAATGATTTCCCCCACATGGAACTCTACGGAGTTGGGATCGGCCAGGGCCTCCTCGTCCGGGGAACAAATAATGATACTGCGCTTCTCGAAATATATTTTGTGCATGATTTTTGTTAACTTTGCAGCTGCGGTGCTGCGCCCGGAGGGCAAAAAAAGGCCGATGCCCTCCGGGGCGCAGCACCGCAGCTGCAAATATACGAAAAGATGACCAATATAGAAAGTAAGCACGGGACTGTGTCCCGCCAGCCCTACGAGCTGTATATGTCCTTTACGGACCTCTCCAACTTTGTAAAGATGCTCCCCGAAGACAAGCGGGAAATGATCACCGCCGACATGGACACCCTTTCTGCCACGGTGCAGGGATTCAACATTGGCGTAAAAGTGCACCAGAGAGTGCCTTACAGCCGCATTGAGCTGGTAGACTACGGCGCTCCCTTCGCCTTCCACATTGTCATTCACTTTGAGCCCGCCGCAGAGAACGCCTACCACACAGACTTCTGGGTAAGCGTGGAAGCAGACCTCAACCTCATGATGAAGATGATGCTCTCCGGCAAAATCAAGGAAGCCCTGGACCAGATGGTAGACGGTCTGGTAGACGCTTCCAATGGCAAGATGCCGGAAGGGTTCGACATGGAAAAGTGGGCCGGTAAATAGTGTTCCCGGAGGGTTTCATAGAACTGTTGCAGGCTTCCACCGGGAAGGCCGATACCGTTGCGGCGGCGCTTTCGGAGGCGCCGTCGGTTTCTATCCGCCTGAACCCCGCCAAGTTGCAGGAATGTCCCTTCCCGGACGCCGAAAAAGTGCCCTGGAGCCCGTACGGCTATCTTCTGAAAGAGCGCCCGGTCTTTACGCTGGACCCGCTCTTCCATGCCGGCTGCTACTATGTGCAGGATACATCGGCCATGTTCGTGGGCCATGTGTTTCGTGAAGTGACGCAGCATCTGCAGCCCGGCTGCCGCGTGCTGGACCTCTGCGCCGCCCCCGGCGGGAAGACCACCGACCTGGCCGCATCCCTCAGGGAACGCTTCGGAGACCGCTATTCCCTCATCGCCAACGAGGTCATGAAAAACCGCTTCGCCGTCCTCCGCGCCAACGTGGAAACCTGGGGAGACCCGCAGGTGCAAACCGTGTCCCGCGACCCTTCGGCCTTCGGCGACGAGCCCGCTTTTGACGCCATCGTGGCCGATGTCCCATGCTCCGGCGAAGGCATGTTCCGAAAAGACGAAGAGGCCATCGCCGACTGGAGCCTCCGGACCGTGGAATTCTGCGCCGCTCGCAGCCGCCGCATTCTGGCCGATATCTGGCCCACCCTCACCCCCGGCGGCATCCTCATCTACTCCACCTGCACCTTCAACCACTTCGAGAACGACGACACCGTGGAGTGGATCGCAAAGGAACTGGGGGCCGATGTCATTCCGCTCCCGCCTTTCCCTCCGGCCGTCAACACCCAATACGGCTACGTCCTCCTCCCGGGCCTCGTTCCCGGCGAGGGACAGTATGTCGCCGCCCTCAGAAAGCACGACTCCGAGAATATCAGTGTCCTTTCCGGAAGGGCGAACGGCACTTTCCCCGTTGCATCGGCCTATTTTTCAGCAACGGGGAAAGTGCCTTCGCCCTCCGGCAGTGATACGACTGCCCCCCTTGTCAATGTCGACCGCCTCACCGCCCTTCATTACCTTCACGGAGACGCCATCGTGCTTCCGGAAGGGGCGCCCATCGGCCCGGTGACCATCGGCTATGAAGGGCATGCGCTGGGGCCGGGGAAGAACCTCGGAAAGCGCTGCAACAACCTCTATCCCAAGAACAAACGCATACGAATGGATATCCGATGAAACGAACGCTGACCCTCCTCCTTATGGTCCTGGCCCTGCCCATGATGGCATCGGCCCAGGAACCCCTTTCTCAGAACGAATTCCTGCGCCGGTACACCAACCTGGCAGAGCGCGTGGGCCCCGCCGGCCTGGGCGTGGAAACCCTTCTTAACAAATGGGAAGCGGCCTGGCCCGAAGACCCTCAGTTGTACCTGGCCCGGTTCAACTTCTGCTTCACCCGCAGCCGCACCTCGCATATCGAGGACATGAGCGTGGACAAATACCTGGGAAAGGATCCGATTCTTCCCATGACCGACTCCCTGGGTAACAAACACAACTACTTCGAAGTCTTTGACTATGACGATGACCTTTTTGCCCAGGCGAACAGCGCCATCGGTCAGGCCATTACCCTCAAACCCTGGCACCTCGATTACCGCATGGCCCGGATTGACGCCCTCCTCGCCTACGAGAAGGACAAGCCCGAAATGACCCTCCAGGAGCTCAAAGCCCTGGCCGACAAGCACTACAAGGAACATCCCGTATGGGAATACGAGGGCATGGACGGCATTACCGAGGAGCAGTTCCGCGCCTTCATGCAGGACTACTGCGTCGCCATTTTCCGGCTGGGCTCAGAGACATCGGCCCAGGCCTTCAAAGCGCTGAGCGAGCGCATGCTCACCTACTGCAAGGACGAGCCCCTCTTCCTGGACAACCTGGGCAGCTACCATCTCGTTCGCAAGGAGTACAAGCAGGCCCGCAAGTACTACGACCAGGTACTAAAAAAACACCCCTCCGACATGACGGCCCTGAAGAACAGCATCCTCATGGCCCGCACCATGAAGGACGTAAAGCTGGAAAAGAAGTATCTGGCCCTCATGGCCAAAAACGGCGAAACCGAAGTGGACCGCCAAAGCGCCCAGGCCCGCCTGGATGCGTACAATCTCAAGTAATTCTCGAATCGGCGTAACGCACTGGCTATCAGCGTTGTGGGTAATTCTCTTTAGGCTGCTCGGCTTAAAGAGAAAAAAATAAGTGTTTGATAATCAGTGACTTGGTTCGGGTGCGAGGCTAGCGGCTCAAGCGCGAGAACTAGCGGCTCGGGTGCTCCTTCTGGTAGAGTTCCCAGGAGTTGAAGAGGTTTTGCCAGATGGCGTAGAGGCCGCCGGCGACGGAGGTGATGGGGGTTAGGTAGGTGTAGCCAAGCCAGATCATAAGACCAGTATTCTTCTGGCCCAGGGACTGGCCCGGGGTGACGGGGTCACCTTTCTGCAGCCGCCTTCCCACAAAATACTGAAGGAAGCACGCCGCCATTGACACAAGGACCACAAGGACGATTGTCAGGACTCCCAAGCCACTAAGGACCATTGCGCGGGTTGCCAGTACCATGGCAAGCGTGAGACTTACACCCCATACGTAGAAAGCATTGGGCGCCCAGCGCATAAGACGGCGCTGAAGGTCGCGGGTTGTGTATCTAATGATCCATGCCAGGACTGAAGGCAGCAGAAGCACAGGGAAAATCTTCATGGCGATGTTCCCCACATAGGCCCAGAACCCCATTTCCGTGGATGGGCATACAAGCGGAATCACCAGCGGAATTAGAAGCGTGGCGGCAATGTTGGTTATGACCAGATATGTCACGGTATCCGCAATGCTTCCGCCAAGACGGTCCGTAATTACCCCTGCCGCCGATGCGGTAGGGCATATAAGGCAGATCATCGCGCACTCCAGCGGGATGCGGACGTTTGGATTCCCGGCAACGGCAACCCCAAAGGCGCACGCGCCGAAACCCAGCACTTGCAGGGCAAGCGCCGCCCAGTGCCACTTTACGGGCCTCAGGTCATGCGGAGAAACCTTCACAAACTGGAAGAACAGCAGCACAGCAATGAGCCACCGCTGGCCGAAGGCCGCTATGGCGTGGCACGCCGGGCCTATAGGCTTGAGAGCCGGCGTGAAATGATATATGAGATAGGAACTTATGCCAAGGACAAGCGCCCCCGGAAGCATCCAATCCCTTACAGTCTGAGAAATCTTACCCATACCTCTTGGCAAATATCCGCATTATTGTGTAAAATTGCAAGCCAATCCCTGTACTCTTTTTTGACAGATTCTTTTGTTTCTGTCAAAATTTTAGTATTTTTGACACTTGAAAGAAAACCTGTCATTTTTATGGAAGCATTCGACCGTAACATACCCTACAATCAATTGCCGCCTCTTCCTCCGGCAACAGCCCTGTATCAGGATGAAGAAGTGGTGAACAAGCTCATGATGGCAAGCCGTCGCCTGGCAGAGTTAAAAGGGCTGGCTTCCACTCTTACAAACCAATCCATCTTTGTGAATACAATTGCGCTGCGTGAAGCAAAAGCCAGTAGCGCCATAGAGAACATTTTCACTACTGATGATGAGCTTTACCGTTCCCTGTCATATCAGGAAGACGATTCTCTGGAAAGCCCCGCCAAAGAGATACTCCATTATAGGGAAGCCCTTTGGAAAGGGTATCAGGACGTTGTGGACAAAAAAAATATGACGTTGGAGACCGTAATAGACGTCTACCGTGAGGTCAAACGTACACATGACGGAATCCGCCCGTATCAAGCAGAGGTCGTAATCAAAAAAAGGGGCTGGGGATCTCTGGTGGCTGAAACCGTTTACACTCCTCCAAGGGGAAAGGGTGTGGTGGAGAAGAAGATGGACGAGCTTCTGGAGTTTTTGAACGATGATGTCAAGTACCCCATAGATTCGCTGTTGAAAATGGCAATGGCCCATTACCAGTTCGAGGCCATCCACCCTTTCCGTGACGGCAACGGCCGTACCGGCAGAATACTCTGCATCCTTTATTTGATACAGAAACAACTGCTGGATTTGCCGATACTGTATCTGAGCGCATACATCCTTCAGTACAAAGACGAATACTATCACAGGCTCAACGGCATAACTGGCACCTTGCTGTGGAAACCCTGGATTATGTACATGCTGGAGGCGGTCTCTCAGACTGCAGAGTACACCACAGACAAGATTTTGCGAATCAAATCTCTTATGGAGAAGACCGGCAGAATCATGGTGGATAACAAACTGCCTGTGGCCAGAATGGATTTACCCAAACTCTTTGAGCAGCCTTACATCCGGCCCAAGAATCTGCTTTCAAACAAGATCAAGAGTATCAACACAGCCAAGAAATACCTTACAGAGTTGGAATCTCTGGGAATGCTCTGCAAAGAGAAAGTTGGGAAGGAGTATATTTGGTTTAACACCGAATTGATGAGTATCCTCTCGGATTGAGTTAATAAGCAGTGGCCATTACAAATGGCGCCCCGGCCATTTTTTACAAATCGTTAATAATTAGCTGGTTACGAGGCGTGAAAAACAAATGGAAACACCGTTTATTTTTCAACAATTGTTTACCTTTGTGAAAAATGTACGATTATGAAAAAGCTTTTACCGTTGTTGTTATTCTGTCTGGTGGCTTGTGATCCCGACGAACCGTCAAGACCCGTCATTGTTGACGGTGGCTCTCCTGACGGCAGTAAAACAACACGTCCAAGGAACAATGCAACCACCCGGGCCTCAGGCGTTACCGGTTCATCTGTTTCGCTGAAAGACGTATATGCTTATATAGACAAGGATTGTCCCAGGACAAAGGCCGCTCAACCTTCTCAGGCTTCAGTGGAGCCTTATATTGACAACCAAGATCAGGACACACTTATGTACATTGTCAATTATCCACAGGGACAGGGCTGGAAGGTGCTGTCGGCGGATTCAAGGACACCGGCAATCATAGCTGAAGGCGACAAGGGCTCCTTCGATCTCAATGGAGCGGACGGTGCCGTGGCAGCATGGATGTCATGCGTTGCCACAGACATGAAAAGAGTCAGGCACGCTCGGGATGAGGACCTAAACTTCTCTGACATTGAGATTGCATGCAACAAGGCATTCTGGACGGGAGAACAACCAAGAATTATTATTGATGACCCTATTGGTAATCAAGGGTATTGGGTCGAAACTACTACTACACAAACAGAATTCGTAGACTCTATCGCTCATATGACACCACATTGGTCCCAGAGGAATCCTTATAACCAGTATTGCCCAATTAAAACCGAAGGTCCTGGCGGACATGCTTTTGCAGGATGTGTTGCGATAGCTGGAGCCAATGTTCTCTACTATCTCCATAATAGATTAGGAATTCCTGAGACAATGGTTGACCAGGCCACATATGATTCAAACGAACACGAATGGTTCTTTACCGGATCATCAGATACGATTTGGGCGTCTATGGATACTACATCTCGTTACGGATTTGCATATAGCAATAGGCCAGAAGCATTAATGATAGGATACATTGGAAAGACAATTAATATGAACTATGGCGGAGGATACTCCTGGGTATTACCGGCAAATCTAAGAACAAATCTTTTCTACCCAAATGGTATTGATTGTGATCATGACGGTTATGATGAATCCATTGTTGCAAATTCTTTACTTAATCATATTCCTGTTATCATAACCGCAACAAATCTTCTTATTCCTGTCGACTTTGATATCCACTGTTTTGTTGCCGATGCATACAAACGTACCAGGATTAAATATATAACCTGGCATCATTGGGTGGGGCCGATACCTCTTCCTGATCCTGGCGAAAGTTCAATAATCCTTGAACCGGGTGAATATGATGACTATAACACATATTCTTATTCTAGTCCTGCCGTCACCGCCATAAAAATTAACTGGGGGTGGTGTACTCAGTGGCATGATTATGACGAAAACGGTGACGATCCACCTTTAAACGATGGATGGTATTCATTGACGGGTAATTGGACTGTCAATAATGGCGGTATTTATGATTATAACCATAATAGAACGATGATATATGGATTTGCAACCTCTAATTAACAAAAATAGTATCATGATATTATCAGGTTCAATACAAAAATTAGCATTATTAGCTTTAATTCCTATTTTTGTTTCTTGTAGCCTTTTGCCTGCGGCCATGCCTGATCCATGGCCATCACTTTCACTTATTCCAGGGGAGTGTTTACAGTCTTCAGAACTTGTCTGTTCTTATGCGGCAGCCGAAGGACACAATTACAAGTTGTCTTTTGCTTTAGATCTTAACGTTGAGTACGAGGTGCTTGAAAATGATTTTTATGGTCGACCGAAAAAGCACAGGTATATGCCTTCTGAACAGTTATTCCAAAAGTTTGAAGGTAACGCCTCCGTTGTTAAAGAGGAATACAACAACATATGGAACTCTATGGATAGCAACTACGATTATTCATTTTGCACATTGCTGATAGAAGGGTTCTCTCTTGTTGCAGATGTGGAGTTTGCTGGTTTTCCTGCGGGTGATAATCTGTTTCCCCTTGTGAGCGAAAGCTGGTTTAATAAAAAACTGCCGAGTAGCATTCCTTTTGATTCACATTTCGTTGATAATAGTTTTATCAAGTATTCTGATTGTTCCACGGGGATCTTTCTGGATTTCAATAATGAAGAGTATGAAATTGTCCGACAGCGTGTCAACTTTATTCTCGAAATGCCTGTTAAATCCGCTCAATACCTCACATGGCTAAATGACAGACTCACTGATGAGAATGCACAGATGACATGGAAGGACGAGGTGCTTACCTGCACTTTCTCTTCAAACGTTGGACTTCACAAAAAGACAGAATAAAGTTTTCCTGGCATCTATGAAATAGCTTGTCTATCTGTTTGCAATGGTCTTGGCATCAGCAGCTTGTAGCAAGAGCGAAAGACTTGTTATAGGTTTTGTCAATGAATATGACCAAACTGTCATTTTGAGCTGTCTGGCTTCTGATTATACCATACGAGAGTCCCGGCAATCCATTTGTGTTCTCAAACTGGACGGCAGAAGACAACGTGGAAAACGGGATTGACAACGGCCTTATAGAAGTGATTTGGCCTATATGCTCCTAGTGGATGTGTATTCACGCATCGATTACAGTTTGACATTTGTTTTAGCTCCCCGGGAACAGTAGATTTCCGGGCGGGGCATCATAAACCCTACTTCGCCGGGAAGAGCCGGCTGTAGTCGCGGTAGGTGTCAAGGACGTTCTCAACGTATTTCTTAGTGTGGTGGCCTTCGGGAAGCATGGTGCTCACGGAGGCCCAGCGGGAGGCGTCAAGGCCCTTCTCCCTGGCCTCTTCCAGGCAGCGCTGGACCTTGCCTTCTCCCACGTTGTAGGCGGCAAGGGTGAACTTCAGGCACTCGGTGTCATCGGCGGCAGTGCGTGAGTACATCTTCTGAAGACGACGCAGATACCTGGTCCCTATCTCGAGGTTCCTGTCCGGGTCACTGACCTCTTCATAGGTGTACTTGGAACTCAGGATCTGCATCAGTCCCTGGGCGCCCTTGTGGGAGCTGGCCTCGTTGTTGAACTGGGATTCGTTATAGATGACTGCGGCAACAAGGCGCCAGTCCCAGCCAATGGCGGCTGCGTGCTTCTTGATGAGGTTATCGTACCGGCTGATAATGTCCAGCCTGTCCAGCTTTCCCTTTTCCATCTTGCGGTAAAGCCTTGTGGACGACACCTCCGTCATCCAGTAGTTGATGCGGCGGAGAGCTTCCGTCTGGTCGTCCCTGACCACCCATACCGTGTTCTGGAGAAAGTGCTTGGAGGCCATCGTTCCAACAGGTATGGTAAGAGTATCCGGAACCACGGCAAGGTCTATGACCTGTGCCTTCAGAGAGTCCATGCTGGGCTGTCCAAGCTGCACTTCCATGGCAAGATTCTGGTCCTCGGCGTACTTGAGGACCAGTTCCTTGTGAATGCCGGAAGGTACCATGCAGCGGAGGGTTTCCTGCGGCGGAAGCTCCTGGGCCGGGCGCTTGTCGCGTACGGGAAGGAGCAGAAGCACAACGGTTACTCCTGCAATGATAAGGAAAGAGCGAAGTCTGGGACTCATGGCCTGGAACTCTATCTTCTGCCAAGTGCGCCGCCCAAAGCACCGCCAAGGCCGCCACCAAGGCCTCCGCCAAGGCCGGAACCGGAGCTGCCGCCCATGCCGGCGCCAGCGCGGGCAGACATGGTCCTGTTGGATCCCATCATGGGATAGAACGGCCAGCTTATGCCAAACTTGAGGGCGCTCACGGGTTGGATGTAATGGTGGGCGGTGAAATAGTCGTGCCTGTCCATGGGCCAGCCCTTGCCAAGGTTTTCCATCTTCAAGAACAGGCAGCAGTTCTTCCACTGCACGTTCACGAAAGCGTCAAATACAGGACAGTTGCCGTAGAGTTCCCGTTTCTGGGCCATGAAGACGCCGGCGACGGGATTGTAGGAAGGAGCATACCACAGCGTGTTGTAGCGTGTGTTTATTCCAAGCTGCAGATGCATGGTCTTTGGATCCACCACAACGAATTCTGCATACCACCTCAGGTTCAGGGCCAGGGTGGGAAGCGGAAGTACGTACTGGTCCGACGAGAACTGCAGAAGGGCCTGGTTCTCAAGATGCATCACGCCAAATACGAAGTCTTTCCTGAGACCGGCAGAGATGACGCTCATTGGCGCGGTATTCTGCTTTGCGACGCCGGTGGAGTCGTAGTATACGTTATTTGCCAGAAGGGCATAGCCGGCAAAGGCGTTGAAACGCCATTTGGGCACGTTCAGAGATGCCTGGAGCTTTGTTTCCGAGGTTTTAGAGAACCCGTTTTCCCAGGCATAGTGGTTAGTATAGAAGTGCTGCTGGTAGAATGTGGGTTCCTTTAGCGATGTCTCAAAATGCGCCTTCAGGGTCATGGGGCTGGCGGGCTGCCGCCTGAAGGGGAAGAGGTTCAGCTGCGCATTGGCGTTGACATTGAAATCTCCGGCTTCCGTTCCGGCAAAGTTCAGGAGGGCGGTGGCGTCCCAGGTGAGATACTTTTTGAGTTTACCCTCTGCTCCGGCATAGGCATACACGGAGTTCCATACAGTATTTGCCGGCTTTTTGAGATAGCTGACTCCCGGCTGGAAGAGATAGAAGGACTGCCATCTGTCGCCTATGCCGCCTTCTATCTTGGATACGATGGCGTCTTCCTTCCACGGCTGCAGCCGTACGAATATGCGGTTGTCCAGGCGCTTCACCTGCAGGGAGTCCGTGCTCTTGGCAGGGTTCACGTTGAAAACGTCCCTGTAGAAAGTTGACAGCGAGCCGGATGTCTGGTCTACGTACTTCTTGCTGAACACGGAGTACTCTGACGATGTGCCTATGAACCCTGTGGTCATGTCCGTATTCAGGGTGTCCGGCTTAACCCATGCGGTATCTTTGCGGTGGCGGAGCTCTTCCAGAAACTCGAAGGGAATGCGGTAGCTCTGGTCAAGGAAGATGGTTTTCTTGGTGTAGCGGTTTGTAGCCGCGGCAAGGTTTACCTCTATTTCACGAACATCCACCGTGGTATCCCTTATCCACATGTTGTCCTGTACGCCGCCGCTTTCCTGGCGGGTGCTCTTGTTGGAAATGAATCCGCCGTGGGCAAGATACTTCTTGCCAAGGTAGTTGGCGGCCGCAAAGTAGGTGCGGTTGTCCGTTTTCTCGTTCTTGAGGGTACCGGCGCCGCCGTGGCGCTTCATTTCCAGGGCTATATTAAGCTCCGGCAGGATGTTCTGGGTGGTGAATACACGGAAATTGTCCGAGCTCTTGCTGCTGTTGTCAAAGATATTGCCCGTGTACTCAAGCTCCGTGTATGGAGTTTTGGTGTTGAACATGGGGATGTTCTCCGGAGTGTATGTCCACGGCTCCAGCGGAGCGTAGAATTCCGGAGAATTGTCTTTTCCGCGCAGGAAGAAGTTGTGCGTCAGTATGGCCGATCCCGGCATGCCCAGCCAGGTTGCGCCCACGTCATCCCTCATGAAGGGGTAGTCGTAGAAGTGGTAGTTGGCCGTGGTGTCCCACTCAAAGACTTCCACTTTGTTGTAGAGGCGGTCGTGGCGCCAGGTCACCATGCGCTTGTAGTAAAGGCTGTCCGGCAGGAATGCGGTTTCCAGGATACGGGGTGTATTCTGGATGATGCTGTCCTTGATGCGCTTTATGCTGTCTTTACGGTGGAGGATGGAGTCCTGTCTGTGCTGGATGGCCGGGAGCTTTATGTGCTCATAGTCCCAGCGCTTTCTCTCCGCCTTGGAGAGGGACGCATACCAGCGGTTGAACTTCTCGATTGCGGTTGCAGTGGAATCGGCAAGGTAAAGGGAGTCGATGAGGGGCCATGTGAGGGAGTCGCCTTCCGCCTTCAGGGAATCTACCACGATGCGGTGGGTGAGGGAGTCCTTTACGGCAACGTACCACCGGTACATGAACGGGTCCGTGAACTGGAGGCTGTCCGGCACCCTCATGGTGTCCCTGGCAAAAATCTTTGGAGTGGTGTCCACCGGCTCCGGAGCGTCCCCAAACAGGAATGCCTCCTCTTCCAAGGTATCCACGGCCGATGTGTCCCGCGCCGTGGTATCCAGCACCACGGTATCCCTTACCGCGTCCGGAAACCAGGCGTGCATCCTGGACGCCCGGTGCACTTCCACACCAAGCGTCTGCGCCGCCACGGCCCCTGCGATGGCCACGGGAACAAGTATGTCGGCCCAAAACTTTGCCATAGTCCACAAATATACGAATTTTTTCTGTCATACTCTCATTGCCGCACCGGACCGGCTAGCTCCGGCAAAAACGTACAAGGTTCGGTTTTTTTGACCGAACCTTGAACACTTTTACAGACCTATTGACTTGAAGAAGTCGTTACCCTTGTCGTCTACCAGGATGAAGGCGGGGAAGTCCTCCACTTGGATTTTCCAGATGGCTTCCATACCAAGTTCCGGGTACTCCACACATTCGATGCTGCGGATGCAACTCTGGGAGAGCACTGCGGCAACACCGCCTATTGTTCCAAGGTAGAATCCTCCGTGCTTCTGACAGGCATCGGTTACCACCTTTGAGCGGTTGCCCTTGGCAATCATCACCAGGGATGCGCCGTGGTCCTGGAATTCATCCACATACGGGTCCATACGGTTGGCCGTGGTGGGGCCCATAGAGCCGCACGGGTAGCCTTCCGGTGTTTTGGCAGGGCCGGCATACAGGATGGGATGGTCTTTGAAATATGCAGGCATACCTTCACCGGCATCAAGGCGGGCCTTGAGCTTGGCGTGGGCAATGTCGCGGGCCACAATGATGGTTCCCTTCAGGTTCACGCGGGTGCCCACGGTGTATTTGGTGAGTTCTGCACGGACTGCGTCAATTCCCTTGTCCAGGTCTATCTCAATGCCCTTGGGGCCTTCGCCGGGGCGGCGCAGCTCTTCCGGGATGAGTTCAGAGGGATTGGAGTCCATCTTCTCTATCCAGACGCCGTCGGCATTGATCTTGGACTTGATATTGCGGTCTGCGCTGCAGCTGACGCCCATGCCAATGGGGCAGCTGGCTCCGTGGCGGGGCAGACGGACCACACGGATGTCGTGGGCCAGATACTTGCCTCCGAACTGTGCACCCAGGCCAATCTTCTGTGCTTCCTTAAGGAGTTTCTCCTCAAGGTCCACATCGCGGAAGGCGCGGCCGGTTTCATCACCTGTGATGGGAAGGGAGTCGTAGAACTTGATGCTGGCCAGCTTAACGGTGAGAAGGTTCTTTTCGGCCGATGTGCCGCCAATCACAAATGCTATATGGTAAGGCGGACATGCTGCAGTGCCCAGGGAACGCATCTTCTCCACCAGGAAGGGAATGAGGGTGCCTTCATTCTGGATGGTTGCCTTGGTCATGGGATAGAAGTATGTCTTGTTGGCGCTGCCGCCGCCCTTGGCCACCATGACGAAGCGATACTCTTCGCCCTGAGTTGCCTCGATGTCGATCTGAGCCGGGAGGTTGCACTTGGTGTTAACCTCGTTGTACATATCAAGAGGAGCATTCTGGCTGTAGCGGAGATTCTCCTGCGTATAGCAGTCGAACACGCCTTTCGAGAGAGCCTCCTCGTCCTCGAAGTCCGTCCAGACATGCTGGCCTTTCTCTCCGTGGATGATGGCGGTGCCGGTGTCCTGGCAGAACGGGAGAACGCCCTTGACAGACGTTTCCGCATTGCGGAGGAACTGAAGCGCCACGTATTTGTCATTGTCCGAGGCCTCCGGGTCCCGAAGGATGGCCGCCACCTGCTCATTGTGGGCACGGCGCAGCATGAACTGGCAGTCGTGGAAAGACTGTCGTGCAACAAGTGTAAGGGCCTCCGGAGATACCTCAAGAATAGTCTTGTCTCCAAACCTGGCCGTCTTTACAAGTTTCTCCGATCCGGGAATTTTGTAGTATTCAGTGGTATCCTCACCAAGCTGAAACATTGGAGCGTATTTGAAATCAGGCATTTTGTTATGATATTAATCGTTATTTCAATCTTTTCCACCAGCCGCCGTTGGAAGGGCCAATGTGTTCTATAAGACCCAGTTCCTGCAACATCTTCATATCACGCTTGATGGTACGTGGATCTTTACCAAATTTTCCAGCCAAAAGGGCTGTGGTTACACCCTCTTTTTTGGTGACATTTCCCCTGTCACCAAAAGGAAGCATTTCTAGTATAACTTTCTGTCTTTCAGATAACTTTTTGGCGACATCATTGGTGACATTTTTGGTGTCATCGCTCTTAATAAGCCTACCGGTTTTGGGGTCAATCCGGCCACCCTGCTGAATGCCATAGAAGAGCTCGCGTTTAATAATGACACGGACGCCGCCTTCCGCTTCAACCATTGTAGGAAGTTCAAGATCTTCTTTCTTGAAGGCTTCGGTAATAAGCTCATAACCACGCCCCCAGGCCTCAACGAAACCGGCCATATAGAAGGCGTTGGCGATAAGGCGGTTCCGGGGATGGGAATCGTGGGGGCGATAAATTGCTTCCGGCGTTATTTCAGCAGGAAGCGAGCCTTGGTTCCACAACGTGATGCGGTCGTCAAAAACACGAAGCAGGCTGTCCGGGCCGTTGTAGTCTTTATGGCAGATGGCATTGTACAGTATTTCCCTGAGACCGTCTTCCGGAATTTCCAGTGGTTCTATACGCTGCATGCCTTCGTAGTGGATAGGTCGGATGAGATACTTGGCATCCAGAACTTCCATTACGTGGTCGGCCATGCGGATGAGGTCTCCGCCAATAAGGTCCTGATTCATCAACGCAGCCTGTGACTGGCCGAACCGGCCAATCTTTATGCGGGCGTTGAGGCAATAGTGCTGGGGATTCTTGCCGAAAAGGAGAAGGGCAGCTATGGTGAGTTCGCCGTCGTCTGTCATCACCTCCAGGTTCTTGAGAACCTTCTCAATGGGGTCGCCAATACTGTCTTTTGGAAGACGTCCTTTGTCTATACCTTTTTTGAGGAAGTATTTGATGGCTTCCGGGTCGATATCGTCAAGACTGGCACCGCGAATTACTCTAGAATCCCATGTGGCGTTCATCTTGCGGGCATAGAAGTCCTTGAGGGCCTGCCCCTTGACAATCTGGTTGGTGGCGCCAACACGTTTATAGAGAATGCCGTCCAGCGTAACGGACTCCTGGCTGGAAGCCACTTCAATCTCAATGATTTCTTTTCCTTCTTCTTCCAGCAAGCGGACGTCCGGATAAATGCCAAGTTTGGAGACAATCTTATTGGGAATGTCTTCCATCAGCTTCTTGGAATTCTCTACGCCATAGATATGCTGCTTGTCGGTGATGCCGATGAAGATGGTACCGCCATCGGCATTGGCGAATCCGCAGATCCACTTCAGCCATTCATCGTCCCACTGACGCTTGTACTCTATGACATGTTTCTCTCCCATAGGCTAACAAAGATAACCATTCCCTCCGACCTCTGCAAATCTATTACAGGAATTAAGTGCATAAACAATAAACGCCCCCACGGGGTGGAGGCGTTCGGGGAGGTGTTGTGTTTCAAACTAATCCTTGACGGGGCGGATGCAATAACCGCTGAAGCGATACGTATACATACTAGCTCCTAAGCAGACTTCTTCAGATTTGTCATCAAGGAATCTGATCTGTAATGCATCAGCAAGTCCTGAACTACTGTTACGGGTAGAAGTCCAGCTACTGTAAGATTTACCGACATCATAAACTAACGATTCATAGACATGGGTATTATATGGGAAGAATACGGTATTGCCATTCTTGCCCACAACCACAAAACCCTTCACTCCGTTCCGAACGTCAGCATATGCATCGCATTTTCCAAGTTCGTCACATTCTTCCTTGGTGGGAAGGCGCCATCCGTTACCCAGCTTTACATGTGCAGCATCGTCCTCAAGTTCCAGCTGAGTCTTGTTGTCAACCGTCCCCGCACTTGCATGTGAGCAGTACTTGGTTAACATGCCATCAATTATAAAGTCGTAGTGATTTCGATCAAATTCGGTAAACCCTGGTTCGGTTTCTCCCCAGGCAAAGAAGTATCCCATTTGTTCAGGCGCTGTAGCTCCCAGGTCGAATGAGGCCCATTTGACACTGAGACCAAGGTCCAACGCTACGGGTGTGGCGTAGGTCTGGGCAACTACCTCGAACTCGCATTCAGCCTTGGCATCACCGGCAATAGCGGTGATTTTTGCCTTGCCTCCACCGATTGTCTGCACCAGACCCTGGTCATCGACGGTAACGACGGCAGTATCGGAACTCTGCCATGTCACGGTCTTGTCCGTAGCGTTGTCAGGGGTTACTGTTGCAGTAAGTTTCAGGCTCTGGCCCGAATACATCTTTACAGATGCCTTATTCAGTGACAGGCCGGAAACTGGAACTGTATGGTCCTTTACTTTAATGACGCATTCTGCCTTCACGCCGTCGGCAGTGGCGGCGGTAATGAGGGCTTCGCCTAAGCTCACTGCCGAGACCAGGCCATCCGTGACAGTTGCCACGGACGAGTTGGTACTGATCCACATTACTGACTTGTCCGTAGCATTCTCCGGCAGTACTGTAGCGTGAAGTTGTTCTGTCTGACCAATCTCCATTTCGAGATAACTCTGATCTATCTTAATCTCTGTTGCGGGGACTATAACAGCGGGCTTCAGCCCGGCCTGGGTAACGTTTATCGATTTGGAGATGCTTCCGCAGGTAACCGTAATCTTGGCGCTGCGGGGCTCCTCGCTTTTATTATCCTGGGCTGTGACGGTAATTTCCGTATCACCGGGCAGACCGGAGGTGGGACTTACGGTGAACCAGGATACGGGCTTACCTTCCGAATCCTCGATGGCTGCGCTCCAGTTGAGCGACGAGGAGAATGATACCTTCACGGTAAGAGTACCTTCTTCCGAGGTTGCGGCGAAATTGATACCGTTGTTGAAGTATTCCAGACTCTCTTCAGGAATATCCAGCGTTGCGGGGAGCTCTATCTCGTCACATGCGCTGAAAAATACGGCCGAAGCCAGAATTGCATAGAATAGCTTTTTCATCGTAACTTTTATTACATAATTTTTGGCGAAGATAGGTAAAACCCGTCTTCGCCATATAGTACGAAAGAACTATTTTTAGGATAATCCCAGCTGATTTGCCTTACTCAGCATCTCCGCATTGCTGCGGACATCCATTTTGAGGTAGATGTTCTGCTTGTGGTTTTTGATGGTATACACGCTCACGTGGAGACGGTCTGCAATCTCCGAAGCGGAAAGGCCTTCCCGGCTCAGGCGTATCACTTCCAGTTCACGGGCGGTGAGGCCCAGTTTCTTCACTTCGCGGGAACGCTCCTCCAAAAGATTGACGATGTATGAGGCGACATCTTCGGCGATGAAGCCATCCTCATCGCCGAAGAGTTCCTTGCATCGGTCGCGGACGGCGGCCTCGTCCTCCAGCGACGACAGCTCCCTGAGAGATTCCGAAACTTTCCTGTTGAACTGCGGACTGGTGAAATCTTTGGAAACAAGGCGCAAAAGCTGCTCTTTTCCGCGGTCCGAGGCTTTAATCCTGCGGATGTAGGCCAGAGACAGCAACACCAGGGCCACGAGAGCGGCTGCAAGTATGCACAGCATAAGCACCCAGATGCGCATCCTGGCAATCCTCGCCTCCTTGAGGGAAGTCTCATAGCGGGTTTCCATCTCCTGTAAACGCGCATCGGCCTTTTGCTGCATGTAATACTCCATCGCATATACATACTGCTGATGGGCACGGGCGGTGTTTTCAACGTCTCCGGACTGAGCATAAAGCATTACCAGGTTGTTCCAGCACTGGCTTCGCATAAGATGATCGTCCTCCTTGAGGCCTTCAAGCACCTTCTCACAGCAGGCTATTCCGTCCTTCCAGTTGCCGCCCTGGCGGTACCAGCGCATCCAGTAGGGCAGTGCCCGGGACGGGAATGAGGGATCCGTTGAGACGGAAACCGCCCGGTTGATGGCTTCGCCGGCCTTCGCATATATTTGAGGGTCCACGGGGCTGCTGAAACGGTTGAGGCCTATGTAGGCCTGGCTTATCTGGAGGAGGATATCGGCCTGGAGACCGGGAGTGGAGGCGGCGAAGGACAATGCTTCCTGAAGGGTCTCAAGGGCATCCGCATCCTGGGCTTCGCCCTCCGTTATGGCACCGCATAGCTGCAGGCGCCCCTTCTGCAGCAAGGCCGCGGAAATTAGGCTGTCCGTCCCGTCCAGGCGGGCAAGGCGCTCTGCCTCCACGGCGTGCTCCCACCCCTGGGCATCACGCCACGTCATAATGTCAAGGGAGGCCAGACGGCTCAGAGCCAGACTCCTGCTCCCCGCAGTTTTACAGGCCGACAACGCCTTGAGAGCGTATTCCGTGGCGGGCTCCCATTCCTGAAGGGCTGCAAGGCGGTCGCTTTCCTGCAGCAGTTCACCCCAGGAATCCTCCTTTCCGCCGGTGCGGCAAGAAGAAAGAGTCAAAAGCACAGTCCCCGCCAGGAGGAACAAAATCTCCCTGATACTCATACTACAAATATAGCATTTTTTTCGTATATTTGGGAAAACTATGACCAATATGAAACAGTACATCAAGGACAACAGGGAGCGCTTTTTCAGCGAACTCTTTTCCCTTCTGAGGATACCTTCAATAAGCGCCAAGCCGGAGCATAAGGCCCATATGTACCGCTGCGCAAACCGCCTGGCGGAACTCCTCCGGGAGGCTGGGGCAGACGAGGCTGCCGTCTTCGAGACCAAGGGCCATCCGGTAGTCTTTGGCAAGAAGGACATAGGCGCGCCAAAGACCATCCTGGTATACGGCCACTACGACGTCCAGCCGCCGGAGCCGCTGGAAAAGTGGCGTACGGACCCGTTCGAGCCGGTTATCGGCAAGGACCCGGCAACCGGGGAGGAGGCCATCTACGCCCGCGGTGCCAACGACGACAAGGGCCAGCTCTTCATGCACCTGAAGGCCTTTGAGCACGAGGTCCGCTCCGGCCTCCTCCACCACAACGTGAAGTTCATCTTCGAGGGCGAGGAGGAAATAGGCAGTCCCTCCCTCCCGGAATGGGTGGAAGCCCACAAGGATATGCTGGGGGCCGATGTGATCCTGGTCTCGGACACCACTATGATATCGGACAAAGTCCCGTCCATCAACTGCGGGATGCGCGGCCTGGCGTACCTGGAGGTCAAGGTCACCGGCCCCAACAAGGACCTCCACTCCGGCCATTACGGCGGCGCGGTGGCAAATCCCATCAACGTCCTCTGCGAGATGATATCGGCCCTGCACGATGAACATGGGCGCGTGGCGGTTCCCGGCTTCTACGACAAAGTGGTGGAACTGTCCCGGGAAGACCGCGCCATGCTGGCAAGGGCACCCTTCGACCTCAAGGAGTACAAGGAATTCCTGGACATTGACGATATCCGCGGAGAGGAAGGCTACACCACAATGGAGCGCACTGGAATACGCCCCTGTCTGGACGTCTGCGGCATCTGGGGCGGCTACACCGGCACCGGCGCCAAGACCGTCCTGCCTTCCACTGCCCATGCCAAGATATCCATGAGGCTGGTGCCCTGGCAGCGCTCGGCAGAGATCACCAAACTGTTCGAGGAGCACTTCAAGGCCATCGCCCCCAAGTGCGTAAAAGTTGAGGTCACCCCCTGCGAGGGCGGCGACGGCTTCCTCATCCCCATAACCTCACCCGCATACAAGGCCGCCTCCAAGGCAATGGGGGAGGTATACGGCACAGAGCCCGTCCCCTCCCGCGGCGGCGGTTCCATCGCCATCCTTGCCGATATGCAGAAGATCCTGGGAATAGACCCGCTCCTGATGGGCTTCGGCCTGGAAAGGGACACCATCCACTCCCCCAACGAGAGCTACCTCCTCAGGCAGCTCTGGGCCGGGATGGAATCCCTGGCGCTGTTCTACAAGTATTATTAGCCGTACAAGGTTCGGTCAAAAAAACCGAACCTTGTACACTTTATGGCTTGAAAGACCTATTTCTTTTTGAGCAGTCCGCCAAGGATGCTGGTTGCCGCGCCAAGGAGGCCGGAGCCGGAAGAGGAGGCCTTGTTGCCGCCCTTTAGGGTGATGAGGATGTCGTTGATGTCAACGTCGCCGTCACCATCCTGGTCCTTGAGGATGCCGCCCAGTTTTCCCATAATGCCGGGGATGAGGGCAGTGAGGGTGCCGCCCAGGTTGCCCAGGTTCAGCTTTGAAAGGATGTTCTTGGTGAACAGGTTGGTTGCAAGGGAGGTGATGCCGCTCTTTGCGGGGTCTGCCTTGCCGGTGAGGAGTTCCTTTATCTGCTCAATGCCGCCGGCTTTGGTGGCAGTCTGGGTGAGGGAACCGAAGATGGAGTCCGAAAGGCCGCCGAGCACCTGGTCCTTGAGGTTTGAAGGGATGTCCACCTTTGAGGCGGAGGAAGTTACCTGCTTGAGGATGAAGTCCGAGAGATTAAAGTTTGCCATAATATAGAAAGGTTTATTGGTTTCAGCTCCTACAAATATAATCAAAAAAATCACTATATTAGCAGACAAATACCAAAGAAAATGAACCACAGATTCCTCTCACTGATAACACTTGCGGCCGCAGCCTGCATCAACCGGCTCCGGCCTTCTTGGCGCTGCAACCAGCATCCTTGGCGGCCTTTTGAAGAAGAAGTAGCAGTACACCTTCCATCCTGCTGTGGGTAAACGGCAGATAATCAATAGGTTGTAAAACGACACATGGAAGGGAGGGCACTGAAAAAGTCCCTTTAGAGGCTTCCTAAATTAATCGAGGAAATGTTCAATTTATTTGGATATTTCCTCGATTTTTCGTAACTTAACCTTTAGAAATCAAAGAGTTATGTTACCGACACA
>JAEEGK010007161.1_pt1 | contig 26622 bp, 13 predicted proteins | sample 8958771 | NCBI WGS metagenome assembly JAEEGK01 (sample SAMN16246547, study PRJNA631951) | gut metagenome | biome: gut microbiome; feature: rumen; material: SC-attached | host: Bos | place: Iran: Karaj | collected 2018-10 | reverse complement strand
GTTGAACCTTGTACTACAATGTGTGGACATACTTTTTGTAAAAGATGTTTAATTAAATATTTAGAAAAAGAACAAAAATGTCCTATGTGTAGAAAACCAATTTTTCAATCACCTGAAACATTATCAACTAATTTTGTTTTGGAAAGTATAATTAAAGAAAAATATCCAAATTTATATAATGAAAGATTAAAAAGTTTATTTATTGAAAATCAAAATAATATACATACATCTAATGAAATAAAATCTAATATTCCTTCTATTATATTAAACAATTTTTATACTTATCCTAATTTAATAAGAAGTATAATAATTTCAAAAAATAATAAAAAATTATTAACAACAATATTAAATATAAGTGTAAATGATAGAATTTTATTAATAATTCCTTCAAATAATATAACACAAAATATGATATGTTCACTTTGTGAAATTGTTGAAATACATGAATTACATAATTTAAATTCTATTGATGTCAGATTTAAAGGAATAAAAAGAATAAAATTAATTTCGTTTAATAGAAATAATGTTGTTGATTTATCAAATGGAATACCATTTATAGATAATGTTATTGAAGATAATGAAATAAAGGAAAGTTTATTAAGAAAATTAAATGATATTTCAAATTTTAATACTTTAATATTAAAAAATTCACCTTATTCATTAACATCTTTAATAGAAAAAAATTTTGGTTCTCAACCAAATATTCCTTCTTTTTTTAATGAACATAATTCACTTAAAATTGAAGGAATTTCTCTTTATTATCTTTCATTATTAAAAGATAATAATAAATTAAAATATTTTGAAACAAATAATTTAAAAGAAAGAATTGAATTTTTACATACTAAATATAAAGATATTGTTAAATATAAAGAAAATATGTCACTTCCTTTAATTTTTTATGACATACCTTCAATAAGTAGTTGGGAATATTCACCTAAAAGTATTATTATTATTATTTTAGTTTGTTTATTATTTTTGATGTTGACAAAATATGGTGTAATTAAAAAACAACATTATGAAAATTACAATTAAATAATTATTAATTTTTATAACATACAAAAAATATAAATAAAATAACTATATAATATTATATTAAATGGCAAAACCAGAATTATTTACTGAATTTAAAATTGAAAAAGATAATGGAAAAATTAAAATAAATAATGTTAGTTATAATGAAATTCAAAATAATTATTTTGCAAAAATTACTCCTTTTGAATCTGTATGTCTTCCTAGAAAAATATTAAATGAAAATGAAATGGAAATTTCAAAAGAAAAAATAAATAAAATAATAAAAGAAATATTAAGATGTAGTATTTGTTATGAAATTTTTGAAGACCCTGTTAATATTAAAAATTGTCTTCATAAATTTTGTAAAAAATGTATTGGAGATTATAATAGGAAATTTAAAAAAGAATGTGCACTTTGTAGACATCAAGTTGAAACTAAAAGATTAATGAAAGATGATGATAAAATTAAACAAATTATTGAATGTATTATTCCTGATATTGATAAATTTAATAAAGCTGAAGAAAAAATATTTATTTCAAAAGTTAAAGAATTTGTTTTTAAAGATAAAGAAAGATTTAAAAAACAAATAGAAAATACAAGAATAGAAGATGAAAAAGAAAAAAAAAATAAAATTAAAAATAAAAATATGAATTATAGTACAATTTTTAACAATAATATTATTATTACTAATAATTCTAATAACAATAATAATAATAATAATGATAATAATATTAATAATAATGAAAATAATAAAAATGATAATAATAATAATAATAATAATGATAATAATAATACTAATAAATTTTTAAATCTTCCTCCAAAAATTAATAATAATTTAAACATTAGTGAAACTAATAATATTATAAATAAAGATAAAAAGCGTGAAAATGAAAGCACATTTATAAATAAAAAAAGACATTTTGAACTATCATATGATGATGCAAATAATATTTTAAACACTTTAAATGAAGGAACAAATATATTAATAAAACTAAATTGTGGTGAAAAATTTGAAGGAATTCAAAAATTTTTTGAAAAAACAAGAATTAAACTAGAAGACACATATACTTTAGAATTTATAACAAGATTTATTGGTTATAAACAAAATTTAAAGCCAGAACAATTAAAAAAAATTGATTTTTATACATTAGAATCAGATAATAAACAAAAAGAATGGAAAGACCATGATACATTAATTAAAACAATAGTTGAATATGATAAAACTCATAATACTAATATAGATATGAGTGATATTAATTATGGATTTTCTAAACCTAATGGTTGTGAATATATATTAAATCTTTATTTTGTTTTTTCTTCCACTAAACTTAACATTTAATGAAATAAAATATATTTTTAATTATGTATAAAAAGATTACTAATAAAATTTAAACTTAATATATTCAATAATTTAGTTTTTTAATCTCTAAAATAATTATTCAAATATTATATTATTTTAATTATTTTTAATTTTGTGATTTAGATATTTAAAATACTAATTTATTAATTTAAAAATATATAAGACAGGTTTTAATGAAATAAAAAAAATTTGTTAATCTATAATTTTACATTTAAATAAAAAAAAATTAAAAAAAAAATAAAAATAATTATTTTAGTTGTTATATGATGATACAAATTTTTCAAATTTTTCCATATCAGATTCAAGTTCTTTATTAGGATCATAAATGAAATAATATTTAGAAATAATATTATGACAATATGATTTAGTTTCATTTAAAGGAAGATTAGTATTATTATCTAAAATTTCAACAACTCTATTAAAAGCAACTTCTAAATTACTTAAATAATTAATTCTTTTTTTAAGAATTGAAGGATCAATTTCTTTAACATCTATATTTTCAACTTCTAAATTTGGATCATTTAAATATAATTCAATTTGATTTTTTTCTTTTTCAAAATTTTTTTTTCTTTCTGAAAATAGTAAACTTAATTCTTTTAAAGAATTTGCTTTTTCAATTTCATTATCAATTACTTCTCTTCCTCCACAACATCCTCCCATTAATTTATTTATTTTATATTTATTTTTTGTTATTAAGGAAATATTATTTTTTTAAATTATACTTATAAATTTAAAAATATATTAAAAATAAATGACTAATTGTGATTTTACAATTCAAATTAACGGTTATGAATCTAAAAATAGCCAAATTATTCCTTTTAATGATTTAATTTGTATTTTTCAAATGGATAATTATGAAGGTACAATAAATATTGGACAATATAAATTTCAAAAAATTCATCATAAAATAAATAATATTAAAAATGACTTAAAATATATTATTAAAGTTTTTAATTATAAAGAAATGACTCATTTAGGAATATCTGATATTAATATTCCTTATTCTTTAATTAAAAATTCAAATATTTTTTCAAGTAATGAAATAAATAAAAAATGTTCGATTTCAATAACTGATTCTAAAATTAATAATAATCTTAATTATCCAATAAACGAAAATGAATTTATAATATCAATTAATATTAAATTCGAAATATTAAATAAAAAAAATCTTCCAAAGAAAAAAAATAATATGAGTCAAGGATTTTTCAAAAGAAATAAAATAAATTTACAAAATACATTTAGTCCAAAAAATGATTTAATAAAAGAATTAAAAAATGAATTTAATCATACTCCATATATAAATAATAAAATTAAATCAAAATTAAATGATAAAAATATACCAATTAAAACATTATCAAATATTCCATTATCATCATATAGAACTTATAGAAGTTGTATTGAAAATAAAAAAAAAGAAAAATTAATAAAAAATAATTATTATAGATTAAGAATAGGAAAAGAACATTTAGTAAAATCAAATATTAAATATAAATCATCAATTAATGAAAGTGATATTTTTTTAAATACTTCTCCAACAGTTATTAAATATAAACCAAAATCAAATGGAAAAAATATAAATTCTGCTTCTGATTTAAGAAATCATTTAAATGAAAATTCAAAAAATTTATCTATGATTGAACAAAATATTTTTGATAATAATTATGTTGAAACTGAAGATAATTCTGAAAAGATTAATAAAGATATTTATTCTAATTTAAATAACAATTCATTTAGAGATAGTACTAATAAGAAAAAAATAAAAGAAAAAATTGAAAATTTAATTGATTTTCATTCACATTTTGTTATAAAAATTAATTCTTTATTAAATAAAAAAAAAGATTTTGATAATTTACTAATTTTAAATCTTGAAAGATTAAAATTTATTAAAAGACAAAAAAATAAATTAAATCAATTAAATCTAAATTTAAAATCTTCAAATATAAAAGTGAATACTATATCAAGAAATAATAAAAGTATTTATAAAATTCAATCTCAAATTAACAAAAAAGAATTTGGATTATTTCACAATATTTTTGATTCACATAATTATGAATATGATAAATTAAAATATAAAGAATCTTTAATGCCAAAAAATTTAGATGACAAAAATAAAATAAATTTACTTTTAAATTGTATAAAAGGTTGCATTTTTTCATTTGGAAATATTTCTGATATTTATGATCAACAAGAAGATTTAAAAATAAAATTTAAATCTTTATTATTTAGATATAATATAAGAGAAAATGATGAAATTTATACTCCAATTGTAAAAGATAATGTTATTATTTTAAGAACTTCAATTAAGAAAAATTATGAAATTGAACCAATAATTGCTATTAAAGAAGTAGATGAAGAAAAAGAAGATGATAGTGAAGATTCTTATAATTCTTATAATGAAAAAAAAATTGATAATAAAATTAAAGAAATTGAAAATAAGAAATTATGTAATATTAAATTGAATAAAATTTCTCATAATTTATTTCAATTTGGTTCAAAAAAAATAAAATTAAAATTAGAAAATTCTGATGTAAAAGTTGAATTAAGTAATAATAAATCAATAAAATTAGAAGAATTTATAGAACAAAATAAAAAAACAGAAGAAATGCTACAAAATAAAAAAAGAAATTTTTAAATATATATAAATAATTATCAAATAATTTTTTTATTAATCTATTTAATTAACAAATATTAATCAACATTTAATTTTCATTATAAGGAACATATAAATTTTCATTATTCTTGTTATCATTTTTATTAAATTGATAATCATTATTATTATTATAATAATTATTTTCATATTCTGGAGATGGCAATTGTGGAACAATTAAATTAGGAAAAAAGTTTACTTTAATTGTTTTTTTACAGCATTTCATTAATATAATAATAAATATAATTATCACAAAAATTATTATCATTATTATTATTATTAATTGATAATTTGATTTATAAGGATTAAAATAAAAATCTATTTTTATATTAGATTGTACTTCAAATATTATTTGGTATTTATTTAGGTTTGACTTTGAATTATTATAAGGATTTAAAAATATAATTGATTTAGTCTCTTTTGGAGATAATTCTATATAATTTGAATAATCATCGGGAGAATAAATATGCTCTGTTAATATAAAATCATCATAAAATTTAATTTTTTTTTTTTCAATATTTAAATTATGAAATGTTAAATTCATAAATGGTAATTTTTTTAAATATGATAAAGCATAAATTCCAGGAGTTATTGTTTTATTATATATTTCTTCATTAAAAGTTTTTATTTCCTTTGTTGGATATGAAAATTGAAGTAAAAATAAAACATTATGTGATAATGAACAAGGTTTTATTTCAAAATTTAAAGGAAAAAAAAATAGATAAAAAGTATATGGTTTGTCAATTCTATTAAAATTAACACATCTATATAAATGATCAGTTCTAATTACTTTACCAATTATATAAAAATTATTTTTATTGGAAGAAATATCTAATTTAATTTTTGAACTTTGATTTAAATAAATAGGATATGTTTTTCCAATTGGATCATAAGTTTTTATTTCATTATTTATTGGTTTATAAAAAAATATTTTTATTAATGAAATATCTATTCCTTTTGGTTTAAGAACAATTATTTCATTTCCTTCACTAAAAGGTGGATATGAAAATAAATAATTTACATCATCTTTATAAAAATAATTTAAAGGAACATATTTTAAATTATAATAATATATATCAACATTACCATAAATAATTTCTGGATATATTATTAATGATTGAAGAATATCGAAATAATTATGATTTATTGAAATTATATAATATTTATATTGAGGATTTAATTCTATTCTATGCATTATTGAATTTTTATCTTCTTTTTTATGATTTGATAAATAAACATTAATTGATGAATTTATAAAAGATAATGAATATTTAGTTTTTTGATTATCTGAAGAAAGATTGATAACAAATTCTTTTTTATTATATGTTTTATTAAATAAATATAATTTCCCATTTGTAGTATAATTCCCATTTGTAATTATTTTATTTTCGTTTGATTGAAATAAAATAAAAGAATTAGTTGTTGTATTCTTTACTGAAAATATTTTACTTTCATTTTCATCTAATTCAAGAGTGAAATTTGAATTTAAATTAATGACTTTAAAAATTTTTGATATATTTATATTATTATAATTAATTGAATTATCATAATTTCTCGAAATATATAATCCAATTAGAAGATAATCATTAATTGAGTAATTTGTATTAGTAAATTGAAAATATCTTAAAACATTTAATTTACCTGTATATTCATTTTTATTTTTTGGTAAATTTTGTTCTATTATATCTTCATTAGTATTAGTATATATTTTATAATAAAATTCATAATTATATTCTTTTGAATAGTTTTTATAATATACATCATATTCCAAATTTTCATTATAAACAATACTTTTCATTGGTTGAATAAAATAATAAACAATAGGATTTATAAAATGAACTGCTTGTGTTTGAATATTTATATTTCTTAAAATTTGTTTTTTTAAACCATATGTAACATAAATCAAATATTTATATAATCCTCCTTTATCAATTTTTATATCTAAAGAATATTTTCTATTACTTTTTAAAATATAATCATAATTAATTGATGTAATATTTTTTATAGATGATTCTTCAATTTTATCTCTAAATAAAGTTAAATTGAAATGTTCTGATGTTGAATTTATGCATCTTATTTGAATAAACAAATTCTTATAAGAAGAAGATAATTGTATATTAAAGGTAATATTATCATTTTGAAAATCTGAAGAATAATAAATTTGTTCATCATTAATATATATTTCTTTTCCCAAAATTTTGATTGTTGTTATTAAGAAAAAAAAACAAATATAAATTTTGTTCATTTTTTGTTAATTAATATATAAAATTATTTAAAAAAAAATTTTGAAAATTATTGGATAAATGTTTTGAAAAAAATTTAAAAATTAATATTGAATTACATTATAATTGAATTATTAATGATAAATATAATATAAAAATAATCATAAAAATTTAAGATTAACAATAATTAAAAAAATACTTAAAAAATTCCTTTTAAACAATATGAATAAAAAAAATTTATAACTTATAATTAATTTAATTTAAAAAATGTCAATAGAAGAAAAAAAAAACAGCAAAGATTCAAAAAGTGAAAATCAAACAGAAATAAATCAATATGAACCAGAATTAAGATTAGATATATTAAAAGGATTTGGTGCAGATTTAGATATAAATACAAGGGAAAATTTATTATTTATAAACAGAGGACTAATTTATCCAATTGGAAAACATATAATGATAAGAGATATTTTAACAACTGAAGGAAGTTCAAAAAATGATGTAATGTTTATTTATTTAGATGATAATATTGAAAATGTAACTTGTCTTAATTCATCAAGAGATAATTATTTACTTTTAATGGCAAATGAATTAAAAAATAAATCAGGAATTGATATTTATAATTTAGCAAAAATACAATTTAATTCATATACAATTTATAAACCAAGAAGAAGAATATTATCAACAGAATATAAAAAATTTATTTATGCATCATTTAGTCAAGATGGTAATTTAATAAGTTGTATTGGAGAAACAGAAAATAAATTATTAAAAGGAATAATATACGATGTACAATCATATAAAAAATATAAAGATGATAATTATTTACCAAAATCAATTTTTGATTTACCATCAAATGTAACAAAAATATCATTTTATAATAATAAACTTCTATCAACAAGTGGAAATAATCATTTATCATTTTGGTTTATTTTTGAAAATACTTGTAAAGAATATAAAGCAACTGTAAATTTATCTAAAAATTATGTAGATCATGTTTGGATTTTTGATACAAAATCACCAACTTTAATTTCTTTAACTGAAGATAATGATATTTTTGTTTTTCATGCAATTTTTGAAAAAAGTAAAATGAATAATAAAGGAGAAGAAGAAATTCAAGTAATATCAAGATTTACAATTAAACAAACATTAACTAATATATTTCAAGTAGATGAAAATTATACACCAAAAGTAAAATATTTTAAAGGTTATATGTATCAAGAAGAGCCTTTAAAATCAACTAGAATTCAAAAATTTAATTTAGGTTTAGTTGTAGGTAGTAATAAAGGTAATTTATTATTTATTGAAAAAAATCAAAATAATGATTATGTACCAGTAAGATTCACAATGAGAGAAAAAGAAGGTTGTGTCACTGGATTAACTTTTTCTTCATTTAATGAAGATACTTTAGCAATTAGTTTCAATACAAATGAAATTGCTTATATGTCAATGATAAATATATTTTCAAATTTAAGAAATGAAAAATTTGAAATTCAATTTAATATTATTTGCGATGGATTTCATAGTGCATCAATAACAACAATGGATGTTGCATTACAGAGACCAATAATAATAACAACATCAAAATATGATAAAACAGTTAGAATATGGAATTATTTAACTGGACATTGTGAATATTGTAAAATAATATTAGAAGAAAAAGATAATAGTGAAGAAAAAGAATTAAATATATTATCAGTTGCTATTCATCCAAATGGTTATTATATTGCAATAAGTGATGATGAAATGATACGTTTTTTTCATTTATGTTATAAAGAATTAAGATTTTATAATAATGATCAAATTGGTAATGAACCAAGTAAATCAAATTGTACAATATTAAAATTTTCAAATGGAGGTCATTTACTTGCAGCATTATCAGATAAGAAAATATATATAATTAGATCATTTTCAAGAGAAACTGTTAAAATAATAAACACACCTCATAGTGGAAATATAGTATCAATATTTTTTCATCCAAATGATAATTTCATATATTCATCTGGTACAGATGGTTTTATAGTACAATATAATTTATTTGATTTTAACTTTTTAAAAATAACAAATAAATTCACTTTATATTCAAATAGTGTATTCTGTCCTAATTTAGATAAGAAATCAAAAGAAATGCCTGATAATATAATATCATGTGGTTTTTGGCAAGAAGGAAATGTATTAACAAATGTTAATTTTGATGCACCTCGAACTGATGAAATATCTCAATGTAATTTTACTTCAGGTTACATTGACGAAAAAGGAACTTCAGTTTGTGGTATAAATACAAAGAGATATAATATTAATTCAATTGCTTTAGGAACTGAAGATGGTAAAATGTGTTTATATAATAGAAATGTTAATAAATTAGATAAATATAATACAATTAAAAGATTTGATAAAGTAAAAGCTCATAAAGGGAAAATTAATTTTATTTATTATTCAAGAGATACTAATTTATTATTTTCTGCTGGTGAAGATGGTAATATTTTCACTTATGCTGTTTATGAATATCCTGATGGTGAAACTGTTTCTTTTGAAGATAATAAAATGGCTATTAATAATCAATTAAATAGTATTCTTGATGAAGGATTAGGTGATAATGTTTTATTAAATTTATTTGAAATTTTTGCTATGCAAGATAAATTAAAAAATAAAACTGAAGAAATTCAAAGATTAAGAATTACTATTGATGAAAGTAATAAAACTTATGAAAAGGATTTAAAAGAAAAAATTGGAGAATTGAATCATAAAAGAGAATTTGAAATTAATGAGTTAAAATCTAAAATTGATCAAATGAAAATTTCGAATGATTCTTTAATTGAAGAATATGAAAAAAAAATTGATTTAATTAATCAAGAAAATAGGAAAAAATTTAATGAAAGAGAAGCTGTAATAAATGAAAAAATTGAAGATTTAAATAAACAAATTATTGATTTAAAAGAAAAAAATGGAAATATGTTAAAAGATTATGAAAAAGCACTTAGTGATAATAATTATGATCAATTAAGTAGATTTAGAGAATTTGAATATATTTTACAAAAAAAAATGAAAGGAATAACTGATAAAAATGTTTTATTAACTCAACAATTAGATGAACAAAAAGAAATACAAGCAAGAAAATTAAATATAATAGAAAATGAAAATAATTTAACTAATCAATTAAATATTGAAAAATATGAAAAAATGATGATTAATTATTTAAAAGAAATTGAAGAAAAAGGAACTGAAATTTTAAGATTAACTGAAAAAAATAATCAATTAGAAAAAAATTTAATAATAAAAGAAAGTACATTAAAACAATATATTGAAGATAATGAAAGATATTTAGAAACAATTAATAGTTTAAAAAAACAAGTTGAAAATAAAGAATTAGAAAGAGATCAAATGTCAAAAAAATTAAGAGAAACAGAAGAAAATTTGCAAGAGAAAACAAAATTAGAAAATTTTTCAAATCAATTAAAAAATGAATTATATAAAAAAAACATACAAATAACTACAAAATATAATAATGAATTAGCAACAAGAGATGAAATGAATGATAATAAAAAATCATTAGAAAAACAATTAGAAGACACAATTAATTTATTAATAAATAGAGAAAAAGAAATGAATAAACAGAAAATATTAATAGAAGAATTAAAAAAAAAATGGAATGAACAGAGAAAAGAAACAAATTTAATAAATAAAGATTTCCAAAATTTATTAAGAAAGATATATGAAACATTTCAAAGTAATGATAAACAAGCAATTTATGATGGAATAAAAGAAATATATCATAAATATATTTCAGATGATGCAGTAAAAAATTTTAACTCAGATAAATTAAATAAAAATGTAAGAGCAGAATTAGAAAAGCAAATAGATCATTTACAAAATGAATTAGAAAATGTAAATGTAGGAAAAAATAGAAGAGAAAAAAGCCAAGTTCAAGATTATAGAAAAAAAATGAAAGAAAATTCCTTATTAATAGAAGAAATGACAAGAGTGAAAAAAATGAATAATGAATATTTAAATCAAATTAAAACTTTAAAATTCCAAAATTTAACAATATCAAATGAATTATCTAAACTTAAAAAAAGTCATAATTTAATTATACCAAATACTCCAAATACAAATAATAACAATATGACTGCGACAAATTTAAATATGATGCAAACAGGAACAAATGCTTCAATTATAAATAATAATAGTTTATATACAAATATATCTACAAATCCAAGTGAAATGTTACCTATGTTAACTTATGGTTTTCCTATTGGAGTTTCTCATAAAGCAGATTTGAAAAATATGAAAAATAGAATATTTAAACCTGGAAATTTATCTATTCCTAATGAAAAAATATTAAAGTATAATGAAATGAAAAAAATAATTGAAGGTAAAAATGATATTATTCAAAGATTAAGTGCTGAAAATGATTTCTTAAGACAAATTAGTTTTAATACTGCGAGAAGTAAATTATCTACTTCTCCTTTGCCTTCTAAAAATCCTAATAGTGGTTTATAAAAAGTAATATTATTAATTGAATTTGATTTTTATCTTTTTTATACTTTTTTTATATATATAAATTACAAATTTTATTTTACTTCTTCTAAGAATAAACATTTTAATAATGGTTTTGGAGTTAATAAATTTTTATTTGTATAATAGTCTTTTTCATAAAATAAATCCCCATTTATAAATGCTGTATTCATAAATAAATTTTGTAAAGAATGATTTTTTTGTCCTAAATTACCTAAATATTTCTGATATTTATTTTCTTTAAAATGTTTAGTAGCTATTTTAGAATAAGGAATACAATAACAAATATATTGTTTAGGAAAAATATCATTCATAAAATTCTTTTTTATAATATTTTCATCTCCATTAGGTTTTTGATAAATAATATAATTACTAACTACTTTTGAATTTTCTTGAATTTTTTCTAATTGAAAATTATCAAATTTTAAAATTTTTTGAACCATTAAATCATAAACATTCATTTCTGCTTCGTAAGAACCATCATCAATTAAACATTTAATAAAAAGTCTTAAATAAGGAAATTTTTCAATTAAATTTGAAGGATATTCTTTTTCATATCTTGAAGTAATTTTAGTTATATCTTTTATTATTATTAAATATTTTTTTATTGTTCTGTAAATTACAGGATTTAATAATTCTATTATACTTGAAAAATTAATTGATAAAGGTGGTCTAAAGACTTTTAATAATGAATATTGTTGTTTTTCTAAAGTTCCTATTATTTTAACATTATTCTTTAAAGGATTTTCAATTATAATTTCGAAATTTTGATTAACTTTAATTGGTACATTTTTTAAAACTATAATTTGATTTTCTAAAGGTTTAAAATCCCATGAATTTGGATAATGAATTATTTTTATTCTATTTGAATTTAATAATGATATTATATCAATTGTTGTTACTTTTTGCTCAGTTTTTACTTTTATTATTACTCCCATTGCATCTACTAATAATAATGGATAATTTGTTTCTTGTAGAAATTCAGGGATTGATTTTAATGAATATGAGTTTTTTCTAATTTTTTTTGTTAAAAGTTTTTCTATGTCTTTATCTAAATTTTCTATTATTGTCTTTTTTAAATTTTCATCTTGGATATTATTTATGATATTTATATTATTGTCTTTATTTTTTGAAATATTTGTATAAATAAAATTATTTTGTTCATATTTATTTAATTGTGTTATATTTATTCTATTTAAATCTTCTTTTTGTGGTTTTTTTTGATTATTTATAAAATTTTGATAATACATTTTAGATATTTTAGAACTGAAATTTAAAGGAGTTTCAACATCTTTTAAAGAATCTAGATCATATATAATTTTAGAATTTTTTTTTAATACAAATTTTAATTCATATTTTTCATCTTTTTTAGATAAAATTGCTTTAACATTTAAAAAAAACATCATTATATTTTTGGGAAGTTTATTTAAATATTCTGCATATTCTTTATTAATTTTTTTTAAAAAAATTGAAAAAATAATATTTCCTATTATATTATTATAATTTTTTAATTTCAATTCTGTTTCAAAAACTTCTGAATCATTATGAATCATTACTTGTATTAAATCTACTAAAACACCGCATATATTTAAATCTTTTTTAAGTTTGTTTAAAATTTCTTTTAATTTTTCTTTTGAATTTTCAAAATTATCATATAAACTTTCTAAATTTGATAAAATTTTTAAAATTTCTTCAAAATTTTTTGATTTTAAAGTAGTATCATATAACTGTTTATTCTTTAAATAATTTATACTTGAATTATTAAATGAAAAAGGTATTAATTCATTTTCCATTTATAGGACAAATTTATAAATTTTTTATAGAAGAAAAAAATATTTAATTTTTTTTATAAAAATTTTCATTATAAATGCCAAAATATTTTTGTGAATATTGTGGTATATATTTAACACATTCAAGTCCAGGAGGAAGATATCAACATTCTCATGGAAGAAAACATATTAATAATAAAATCGAATATTATTCTCAATTTTTAACTGATTTTCAACAAAATACATTTAATAATTTATTATATTTAGCTTCTAAAATTGGGAACAATCATAAATCAAAACAAAGCGATAATAATGAAAATAATGAAGATGAAAATAATCCGAATATTCAAAATAGTGAAAATAACGATTATAATAATGATAATAATGATGTTGGTAAGGATAATGATAATAATGATAATATAAATGAAAATAATGGTAATAATTCCAATAACCAAGATAATGATAATAAAGATAATAATAATATTATAAATGATGATAATGAGAATGAGGTTGATAATAATCAAGATCAGGATGATGATGATAATTTAAAAAATAATACTAATATTAATATTATGGGAATAAAAAAAAATGATTTTGATTTTGAAATCCAAAATAGTGATGAACCAGATGATAATGATAAAAAAAAGGAGCAATTAGAAGAAATTAATGAAGAAGATAATGATATTGATATGAATTTAAACGAAGAAGAAGATAAATAAATAAATTAAATTAAAATGAAATATTCACTTTAAATTATTTAAAAATGTAATTAAACTTCTTTTAAATTAAATGAGTAACTTCTATTCCTTTAATTATATTAGTATAAAAATAGTATATCATAGTTTAGAAAATTATAAGATTAATTCATTAAACATTAAATAAATAATTTTGCACATTATTTATTATTATAATTGATAAAGAATGCAATTTTATTATATTTGAATACAATGAGAAATATTAATATGATAATATTTCGAAATATAACAAGAATCCTTTATAATATATAAGTAAAAAATGTAACTAACCAACAAAATATTACAATAAAAAACCAAAATGAAATACTTGATAAAAATTTTTAAAAAAAAATATAAATATCACAAAAAAAAATATATAATATATTTTAAAAAAATGACAGAATATGATGAAGATTCTAATTCTCATCAAATTGATGAACATGATTTTACAAACAATAACACAGAAAATTTTTCAATTGGGCTTGAAGAACAAGATATGGAAGGAGAAAATAAATTTATAGAACAAGAAAGATTATCTTTATTATGGAAATTATTTGATGATAATCAAAGAGCAAGATATGAAAAATATAAAACTTCAGGAATTGAAAATAGAAAAAAAAATAGATCAACAACAAAAATTGATTGTCCAAGAACAAAGAAAATAGTACAAAATATATTAGGTGAAAATGTTCCTTTAAATAATCAAGTTCAAATTGTTTTACAAGGAATTGCTAAAATTTATGCTGGAGAATTAGTTGAAGAAGCTAAAATGATTTTATGCGAAAAATTAGGACCTAATGATAAAATTCCACCTATTAAACCTGAACATTTAAGAGAAGCTAGAAGAAGAATGTTACAAAGAAAAATATTACCTACTGTTAAAATGAAATATTTATTTCAAGATAAGTAATAGTAATTTTTATATATTTTTTTACATTTAATTAATTTAAATAAATAATTATTATTATTATAAATGATTAAATATCAATTACTTATTTTTATTTCTAGAATAAGATAAATTCATTTTTTCATTCTTATAATTAAATCGTGTCTTATACCTTTAAATAAAAGTTAATTAGTGATCTCTTTTAGATTCAATATAATATGAATTACTATATCTTTAAATCATCTAAATTAACATGAGTAATTTAAATCTGGAATTTCCTCCATTAATAATAGTACTAAAGTTTTAAATATATTTTTTTCATAATTTTTATCATCTTGATATTATTAGAAAATTATATACAACATTTTTGGGAGAATTTTTTGGTTTATTTGCTGAGGAAATTATGAATTGTGAAGAAGAGATAAATCATATTTAACTGGTAAATTAAAAAAGTGATTTAGGTAGACCACAAAATCTTCACTATTAAATTCTTAAAAATTTATAATCTATTCTTTTTTCAATATTTTATTTTATTTTATTTTTTTAATTTGAATCTATCCTTTTAACTTTTTACATTATAATATTTTAATAGAATCAAATGAGTATATCTATTATTATTAGTTTAATAGTTAATTTATTCGGAAATATATTTTTTAATTTAAAAAAAAACAAAATGAAAATAAAGTTCATTTATTTTCAAATCATTAATTTCAAAGAATTTTAATTTATATTAAATCTTTATTCAGATAATGTAGATAAGAGTTTTATTTATATTCTTCATTAAATCTGAAATATTTTATTATCATCACAAATTAATAATAAAATATTTTAATTATTTTATAAAACTCCTATTATAAATTAATAATGGTTATTAAATATTAATAAATTTATAATTGGATTTTTAATTTAAAAAAAATTTAAAAATGGGAAATAACTGTTATTAAGAAAATCAAGAGTAAGAAAAAAGAAATTTTTTTCAAAAATAAATCCAAAAATAATAACAATTCAAAAATATTATCTTTTTTTTAAATGAATCATCTACAACAAATTCAAATTAACTCTTCAAATATTTGATTTAGAATCAGATTATTTTTAAATACTTTTAAAACTTAATCAAATAAATTTAATCTCATATAATTTTTGATAATAAAGAATATGTGATGTTTATTAAGCGATATAAATAATGACAAAGAAATATTTTACAAAAAATAAAAATTCATTTTTATCATAATTTATATATTTTATATATTTTAAAAAACCATTATCTCTATAATTTTTAGTTAATTTATGTTATAAACTTTATTATCCTTAATTAAGTGTTTTAAAAAAATGATAAGTATTAAAAAATAATAAATGTCATTATTAAATTATTAATGATAAAAAATAGAATGATTTACCTGAAGCAAGATATTTTTTTCTCTATATGTCTTAATACTAATAATAATATTTATTGTTTTGTTGGTTATAATTCAAAAATAAAAAAAGTATGAATATTAATCAAAACAATGAAAATAATTTATTAATAAAGAAGAATATATTATTTAACCTGATGGAAATACTTTTTTTTATTGTCGAGAAAAAAATAAATTAAATCAAAAAAAATAAAAATAAAATATAATTAAAAAATACTTATTCAAATGAAACAAAAATTAGAAAAATAGTATTTATAAAAAAGCAAAACTATTTTAATATTTTCAAATTAATAAATAAATTAATTATAACTTAAAAAAAATCACATATATTCATTAATATTTTTCTTCCCAACAAAATTATCCATATTCCAATATCCATTAGCAATTTCATTATTATCTTTATCAACTAATTTTCCCATTCCATGTTTTTTTCCATTAAAAAAATATCCATTATATTTTTCACCTTTATTATTTTTATAACTTCCTTTTCCATTAATTAATCCATTTTTAAAGACTCCAATATAAACATCTCCATTATTCATAGTAAATTTCCCTTTACCAAAAATAATATTATCTTTAAATTCTCCTTCATAAACATTTCCATTTTTAAAGGTAAATTTACCTTTACCATTTGCTTTCCCATTATCCCAATTTCCTTCATAAGAATCACCATTTGAAAAAATATAATGTCCTTCACCATTTCTAATATTATTTATATAAGATCCTATATATCTATCACCATTTGAATGATATCTCACACCTTTTCCATTTATTTTTCCTTCTTTCCAATCTCCTATAAAAACTTCTCCATCTAATTGAATTAATTTACCATATCCATTATGTTTATTATTTTTAAATATTCCTTCATATCTTGTTCCATTTTTATATATTATTATACCAAAACCTTCTTTTTTTCCGTTTTGAAATTCTCCTTCATAATAATCTCCGTTATTATAATATAATATTCCATTTTTTATTTCATTATTTCCATTATCAATATATCCTATAAAGAAGTCATTGTTTGGATATAATTTTAATGATATTAAATTTTGGTTTTCTTTTAATTTTTCATTTGATAATGATTTTTCTATATAATTATAATATTTTTTAAATTTTGGGTTTTCTTCTATTGATTTTATTGATTGTTTTTTATCATCTGATTCTAATAATAATGTAATTAAATCTTTTTTTAGTTTTAATAATATATTATCGTTTTTAGAAAAGTTTTTCATTATTATTATACTATTTTCTAAATTATTTATTGAATCATCAAAGTTTTGAATTACTAAATTTGTCTTTTCTGGTTTTTTATTTTCATTTTTAGAAGGAGTTACATTATTTTTTTCCCTTTGATTTTTTGATATTTTTGAATCTTTTGGTTTTTGACTTTTTTCCATTTGAATATTAGTTATTTTTATATCTGATATTATATCTGAATTTTTTCTTCTTACTTTTTCATGTTTTACTGAAGAATTTGATATTTTAATATATTTATTTTCCTCAAGTTCTGCATAAGATTTATTTGTTATTTGATTTTCATAATTATTCTTTTTATTTATTTCAATTGGAATTTCTTTTATTTGATTAATTATTTTATCTTCTTTTTTTATTTCATCATCTGATATTTTATTTTTAATTTTATTTTCTAAATCTATTCCTTGACTTCCATTATTTTTACTTTCTTCTGTTTCTTTTCTTGAATCATTGTTTTTACTTGAATTTCTTTTATTTTGTTGAGTACTTTTATTTGTTATTACTGTTTTATGATATGGTTGATTACTTACTTTATTATATGTTTGTAATAAAATATTATTTTTATATTCACTATTTTCACTATTGTTAAATGATCCTTTTTTAGGAGTATTTTCTACATTATTTTCATTATTAGAATTTTCATTATTTTTATTGCTATTATTATCTTTATTATTAACATTATCATTGTTTTTAATATTATTATTATTGTTAATATTATTATTATTGTTAATATTATTATTTTTACTGTTGTTTTGAGTTCTTCTATCTATTTTATTAATAACTGCAATTTTATTTTTACTATTATAAGTACTTGATGCATATTTTAAAATATTTGCATCAATATTAATATTTTTTGACATTTTTTTTATACTTTCAATAGTAGCAATTTTTAAAGCATTACTATTATTAATATATCTATTATTATTTTTAATAAAGTTAATATTATTATTTTTAATATTATTATTCTCCTTAATGTTATTATTATTATTTACGTTGTTATTATTGGCTTTTTCATTATTATTTATATTATTAGCATTTGAAGGGAATAAATTAGCAATAGAAGAAGTGATAAATTCATCATCAATCTTTGAAATTTTATCCATCAAAGTATCTTCAATATTATTATTAATAATTTCTAATTCACCTTTACTTATTTTTTTTTCAATATTTTTTCCTAATAATGCTGTCCATTCATCTTTAAAGCTAATATTCATAACAGATTTATCTTCATTTAAAGGAATAGTTTCAATACTTTCATTCATATCATCAATTATATTATCATCTTCAACATCAATTTTTTTCATATTTACTTTAGAAAAATGAGGAGATTCTTTTTGAGAAAATCTAAAATCAGAAGAATTTTTATATTTATGATATCCAGTTGCACTTCTTATTTTCTCACTATTCATTAAACTTATTGTATTAGTAGTTTTTTTTTCGCTTCTTTCTTCATTTTCTACCTTATTATCTTTATTATCTTTGTTATCTTTTATGTTATTTTTAATGTTTTTCAAAGAAGGTGATCTGTTTCTTTTTATATCAGGTTTAATATAAATTATTTGTTTTGGATTTTTTTCTTCTAAATTAAAAACTTTTTTTAAAATGTCTTCAATTAATAAATTATTAATCGATGATTCAATATTTAAAACATTTTTTTGATTGTCTAAAGGACATAAATCATTTTCTTCTTCTTTACTAGATAAAATACAATGTTTACAAAAAGTATGTCCACATTTTATTATTAAAGGACGATGGGCATTTAAATCAAATTTATTTTTACAAATTTTACATGTTAAAAGTTCTTCAATTAGATTTGCCATTATTTAAAAAAAATAAAAATTTTATTTATAAATTATTAATTAATTTATATAATAAATAATCAATAAAATGATTAATAATGGAAATGAAGAGTTGAAAAAAAAAGAAAATCGAACTTTTGAAGATATTGAAAAAAATATTTTTGGAATTTTTTCTAATTTAGAAGATGATTATAAAGATATATTAAAAGATATTCATAATAAAAAGAAGAATTTTAGAAGATCTTTTAATATTACAGAATCTAAAACATATAATATTTCTAATGATGTAGTTGTAAAAAAAGAAAAAAAAAATAATTCAAATAAATCTAATAAAAAAAAGTCTACTTTAAATTTTTCTAATAATAAAAAAAAGGAATATCACACAATTAAAGAATATCCTTTTAAAAGTAATGTTATAACCAGAAACACCAATGAAAATGAAGATTTTTTAGAAAACAATAATAATCAAAAATTAGAGGAAGATAATAATGAAAGGAAAAATTTAGATGAAATAGAAAATAATAATGAAAGAAAAAATGAATTAAATGAAATAAATGTATTGAAAAAAAATTTAATTGAGAAATCAGATAAAAATGAAGATAATTCACAGGAAAAAATTGAAAATAAAGAAGAAATAAATGATTTAAAAGAAAATAGTGAAGATGATAACTTAGAAAAAAAAGAACTTGAAGAAGAAAAAAGTATAAAAGAAAATTCAAAAGAAGATAATAATTTAAAAGAAAATTCATATGAAGATTTAGATAAAAAAGAAATAAAAGAACAAAATATTTTAACAGAAAAAAAAGAAATAAAAACATCAAAAGAAAATAATTCAATTCCATTAAATGAATTATATACAATGACTCAAAGTAATAAAAAAGAAGATGAAAGTAATACTCAACACAATAATCTATTAACAACTACAGTTAATTCAAAAAATTTTAATTCAACAAAAAAATCATTTTCAAAAAATATTGATAGATATAAAACAGATTATATTAAAAGTGTAGAAAATGAACATTGTTCTTCTATTCATAAATTAGAATTAGAAAAAGCAAAAGCTCCTATTTATTTTAAAGATAATATGAAGAATTTAGAAAATTGGATTCATGAAATTAAAGAAAATTCAAATAAAGAAAAAATAATTAAAAATAAAAAAAGTAAAACTAAACAATTAAATAAATCAGTTAATAAATATAAAGATAAAATTATTAATTTATATAAAATTAACGATAAATTAATATCAAATAGAGAAAAATATAATGATGAAATTCATAAAAATAAAAAGAGATTAAGTAGAAATAAAAATGAATTTAAAAATCAAAAAAATTCAATTATTGAAACAAAAAATGATAATCAAAATATTATAAATGAAAAAGAAAGAATAAAAGAAGAAACTAGAATTTTAAAAGAACAAATTGTAATAGAAAATAATGATTTAAATCAATTAATTAAACAAGTTCAAACATTTAATAATTTGATTTCGAAATTAAAAAAAGAAAAAGAGAAAATGATTCAAAAATTAAATTTTATGAAAAAACAAAAAGAAAGAGCCAGAGAAAAAATAAATAAACAATTTGAAAAAAGTTCTAATTTTATGTTAGATGTAAATGAACTTTTAAATCAATCAAGAGCTCAAACATTGAAAACAAGACAGACTTGTGTTTATAAATAAATTTATATAAATATATTTCCTTTATTTAAAATTTAAAAACTAATATTTTTAAATATTTATATTTAAAAAATTAAAAGTTTTTATAAAATTTCTCAAAAATTTTTATATTTTTTCTTCAATTTTATATTCCTTTGAAATATAATTAATAACATCAAAAAAATTAAATCTTTCTTCTTCAATATTATTCATCATTTTACATAATAAATTAATAAATTTTTCAGAATACAAATTTTCATCTTTTTCAACTTGAATAATTTTATATATATAATTTTTTATTTTTCTAGGAACATTACATAATTTATCAATATTTACAAAATCTCCATATAAACTATTAACATCATCAGTTGGAATCAATGTATAAATAATACATAAACCTAATGAATAAACATCATTTTTAATCAAATTTATTTTTTCATTAAAATCTTTTGATCTATATAAATAATTTAAATTTGGACTTATAAATTTATTTTCATTTTTAATTATTTTTTTTGAAGTAATATTCATTAAATGTTCGAAATCATTTATTTTATAAATTTTATCTTTGAAAATAATTATATTAAATGGATTAACACAAAAATGACATAATTGTTTTTCTTCTAAAAGACTTAAAGCATCACTAATTTGATAAATAATATTTATTAAATCATTTTCTGAATAATATTTTTTCATTTTTTTATATGTCATTATTTCACTCGCCCAAGTACCTATTCCACATTCAGTTAATATATTTATTTCATTTTCATTATAATTTACTCCATAAACTTTTGTTATATATAATATATTTGATAAACGATATTGTAATTCATATACATTTAAATAATTCTCTGAATCTATTTGAGATTTAACTGTTCTTCTCTTTAATTTATAAAATGAATTATCATCTTTTTTTCTTACACAAAATATTTTACTTTTTATACTTTCTCCTACTTGTGAAACAATTTCATATTCATTTAAATCAAATAAAGGAATTGTATAACCGTTTTTTTTAAAATCAAAATTATAATCAATTGTTATATTTCCTTTGTTTAATTCATTATCTTTTTTTTTAAATTCATTTTTTTTTTCTTCTTTTTCAAAAGGATTAATTTTATATTCTAAAAATGCATTGTTTTCTTCTTTAAAATTTTTAATTTTCTTTAATTTCTCATCAGAATCTTTAATATAATCACTATGATTAGTATTATCATTGGTATTAATTTCTTCATTAGTATTATTATTATTACAATAATTATCATCTTTATTATAATTTAAATTTAGATTATTTATTTGAAGAATATTTTTATAAAAATTATCAACAATTTGTTTTTCCTCTTTAACTTTATTAATCTCTCTTTCTTCAATTAACTTTTCATCATCATTAATTTCAGCTCTAAACCTTTTAAAACATTCACTACATTCAAAAATAAATTTATTATATTTAACAATAGCTTTACATTTACTACAAACAACTATTTTTCTTCCATTATAATAACTGATATAAATCTTACCATTACAATCTCTTTTATGAAAAATATTATTTGGATTATGTCCACAAGGAATTTTATTTGGAACAGCAGAAATTTTATTATTAATTCCTTTTTTAATAGCTAACGAAAGACCTTTAGTATTATATGGATTATATATTTTAGCATTTGAACGAAAATCTAAACCACATTTTACACAAGTCCAAATAATTCCATTTTGTTCAATTGAAAAACCACATTTTTTACATATTAATTTATTATCTTTTAGATTTAAAAATAAATTAGATTTTTTACATTTAATACATCCCATTTGTTGATTTATTATTAATCTACAATGATATTTTTCCCATGTTGCTGGTTGTAAATATATATTATTTTCATTATTTATTATTTTTGTAAAATAATCAATTTGACAGAAATCACAATATAATTTTATTAAATTTGATTTATATGAATGAAGACAATTTGTACATATTATTCCATAAATTTTATCTGGACTTTCTTCATTAGGAATTATTATAAAATTATTTTTTTTATTACATTTATGATATGGAATATTACTTTGAAATTTACAATGTTTTAAAAAAAAAGAATTTTCACCTTTTTCTATGTAATCTATATTCTTTTCTTTTAAAGTTTTTATCAGTAATTCTTTATCTATTGAGTATTTTTTGTAATATAAATTTTTTTCTATTTCCTTTATTTTGTTAATGAAGCTTTCTTTTTCATATATTTCTGTTAATAATTTTTCTTCAATTAAATTTTTTACATTATCATTAATGAATTTTAAAAATTCTCCATCTTTTTTAATTAATATGTATTCAAAATTTTCATTATATTCTTCTTCATAATATCTTTCAACTTTTTTTTCTATTTCGGCATAATTTTCTGAATTTTTCATTAAAAGCTTTTCATTATTTGAAATGGAATTATTCATTTTTTAGTTTATTTATTTTTAATTAAATTAGTATAAAAATAAAATATATTATTTGTTGGAATATTTATTGGAATTATTACTTAATAAATTAAAGAAAAACAATAATTTTTTCCAAAAATTTAAATTATTAAATTCCAAAATCTAAAATAATAAAACGAAAAAAAAGAAATTAAATTTAAAAAATAAATAAGCTTATAAAATTATAAAACAACTTCTACAAATAAATTATATAATATAATATATATCATCTAATAAATAAATAAAAACCATAAAATATGTATAAATACCAAAAAAATAAAAGAAATAAAATATAAAAAAATGACAAAACTTCAAATAATAACAATAATAACTCTTCTTACATTGTCCTCCTCAAAATTTTTAGTAGAAAATTCAGAATCACCTTCATCAGATATATTTGAAGGAATATTAACAGGATTAACAAAAGGAACTAATTATAAATGTAAAAAAGATTTATTAAAAGGTGAATCAAAAATAACAAATATAATAAATGAATTAATTGAAGAAATAAAATCAGGAAAAGATATAGTTACTTCAGTCACATCTGCAATTTCAAAATTAAGTACTGTTAGTGGATTATTAACTCATTGTAGATTATTAAATATTGTTTCTTCTTGTTCTTCAATTATAACTGAAAATGGAAGAAAAAAAATTGTTGAAAGAATTTATAATAATCAAAAACATCTTATTAATGATATGAATACATTAATTGAAAGTGTTAGTAAAAAAGATTATATTAATGCTGGGAAAGTTATTGGTGATGGAATTAAAATTGTTTTTGATTTTTATGTTAATTAATATTAAAGGCTTTTTAGATTTTTTTTAATATTATTTAGGAAATAATAAAAAATTGGATTTATTGAGGATGTGTTTTTTTTTATTTAATTATAATTTTTTTTGTTTAGATTTTTTATTTGATTTTCAAACATGAAATTATGGTAATACGTCAGTGCTTATTTTTAATTTTAATATATTTTTATTAATTTTTTTAATTATATTTATTGTATTTTTAATTACTAAATGGAAAAAACAATTATCATAAATTTAAAATATATTAACTCAATAGTTTTATATTATAATAATTCATATAATATTGAACATTAAAATAATGAATGTAAAAATTTTTCAAATAAAATCTAATGATAAAACACAATTTTTTTATATATATTTAGAAACATCCACATAATGTTACCATATTTATAAACAACTAATTTTACATATACTCAATTAATATTTAATTGTTTTTTTACACAAGGGACAAAAATCTTTATCATTTAACAATTTCATAATGCATTGCTTATGAAAAATATGTTGTTTACAAGAAAATAATTTAACTCTATCAAAAGAGTTAAATTCTTCTAAACAAATGGGACATTTTATTTCTTTTCTATCCATATGTTTTTCAATATATATATATTTGAATTCAGGTAAATTATTTATTGTTAATTTTCTTTTATAAGCTTGATTATTTTCATTGTTAATGTTTTCTTTTAAAAAATAATTTTCAATTAATTCATCTATTGATAATTCATCTTCAAATTGTTCTTTATTTACTTCTAATAATTTTCTATTTCTTTCATTAACATTTTCTAATTTCTGAAATTCTTTTCTTTTTAATTTTCTTTCTTTTGATTCTTTAACTAATTTTTTTAAATCATTTTCTATAAGTAAAGCTTGCTTACCTAAATATTCAGGAATTATTTTTTCTGTTTTGATTTTAATTTTGAAACATTTTTTTTTTCCTTTTGATTGCTTTGAAATGACAATAAACATTATTAAATTAATTTAATAAAATATTATTTTGTTAAATATTGAAAAAAAATCTAATATAAATAAAAATAATAATGATAATAAGAATATGTTAGAAACATTTATTTTTAAAAAATATTTATTAAAATGATAACTATAATCATTTTCATATATTTAAAACAAATATTATCAGATAAATTAATATCAGTGTTTTCATTAGACCGTCATGGAGTAAGAAGTCCAGTATCACTTTATCCAAATAATACAGATTTTTTTGGAAATTTTTGGGAAAGTCCAGGTATATTAACTGGAAATGGAGAAAGAATGTTTTATATATTAGGAATGTATAAAAGATATAAATATATGAATGAAATAAACTTCATCGATGAAAAATGTAAACAACAAGAAATTTTTTTTGGTAGTAGTAATATGGAAAGAACAATTATGAGTGCTTTATCTGAAATACAAGGTCTATGTCCTTCAAATAAGAGTAATGGAAAAAATATAGATTTAAATTATGTAAATTATACATATCCACCAATTCAATTTTTTGAAAATATGAAAGCAGAAATAGATAATTTAAATACTATTAACTCTTCATTTCCTAATTCTTTAGTTTTATTACCTATTAATGTTTATCATAGTTCAGAAAGAAAAATTATGGTGACTTTATATGGTTGTGATTCAACTCAAGCTATCATTAAATCAAATTTAAATAATCCTAATATTTTAAATATAGTTAAAGAATTTAATAATAAATATTATGAAAAACTTAAAGGTATTTTAAAAGAAGAAGAAAAAAATGATTTTCAAACTCTTTTCGATATAACAGATCAATATATTTCCTCATTATATGATGGAAAAAATCCAGAAAAAAAATTAGAAGAATTTGGGATTGACCCTGAAGAATTTTTAAATATTTCAAATAAATTTCATGAAGTTTTTATGAATGATTATTTATTTGGAGATAAAAATCAAGATATTATTTTTGTAGATTCAAGCTTATTAATAAGAGATGCAGTAAATTATATGAAAAAAAGAGTTGATGCAGATATAAATAATGAAGACACAAGTACAAAATTAAATGATTATTCAAGACCAAAATTAGTTGTGGTTTCAGGACATGATTCTTCAATTGTGGCTTTTCAATTTTTAATAAAAATTATTTTTAATT
>JAEEGK010007160.1_pt1 | contig 26622 bp, 27 predicted proteins | sample 8958771 | NCBI WGS metagenome assembly JAEEGK01 (sample SAMN16246547, study PRJNA631951) | gut metagenome | biome: gut microbiome; feature: rumen; material: SC-attached | host: Bos | place: Iran: Karaj | collected 2018-10 | reverse complement strand
TGATATTCATTTTGAGATTGATTACTTTCAGAAGTGTCACTGTAATTTAAATTATCCAAAGCAGATAGTATTTCGTTGTATTTGAGTGTATCTAATGTACGTTCACGTTTTATGCCGAAAAGTTTTATGAAATTACGAATCAACATAACAGGTGCTGCAAAAACATAAAAGATTATCTTAAAAAAGAATTGCAAAGTTCCTTCTTCTTTATCTGGATCTCCCCAAATAAAAGATTTAACACTAGTCTTGTCTTTTTCATGTCCCCAAGTTTGAATAAGACCAGATAGAAACCAGGCTACAACTCCAGAAAATACCATTCCTCCATTATCGTCGCTACTACCTGCAATAAATTGACCAATTGCTGCAATAATAAAAATACTGGCAAAAATTAATTTTCTAATCAATTTTTTAAAGCGGCGTTTATCATAGTCTAATTTTTGTTCCGCTTCTTTCAAACTACAATCAAGACAAAGAACACCACTCTCATCTTGAAAAAATGCATTTGTCTCACACTGTGAACACATTTCAGCCCCACAAACAGAACACCTTGTCACGGCTTCAACTTTTGGATGGAATCTACAATTCATAAACACTCCTTTATTTAATAAATTAAATTTTTAAATAATTTTCATTGCATTCGAAAAAAGATTTTTTTACTAATCAGAAATCATCTGCCATAGATTAAATGCTATAGTGGCAATTTCTCTTACATAAAAGTCACAGCAGGATTCGAAGTCTGTTAAATCGCTTGTAAAAATGGCAGTATTTCTATAAATGACAAACTCATTATTTAGAACAATAAGTCCACCAGAATTGTATTTCGATGCAGCACATAATAATTCATAAATATTGTATTTATTGGCGTCATTAATTCGTGAGCTGAATTCTACACAAATATCATCGGAATCTGTATCCCAACATTTTCTTATGAGAATACCTTTAGAGCCTCTACCCTCCAACTCTACTTGTAAAGATAAAACATTTGAAGAACTGCTATCCATAACCTCAAATGCTGTTGAAAGGTAATCCTTAATTCGATTCCAAGTTCCCATACTTTTTTCCTCCTTTTTTACAATTAAAATTGTAACATAGATTTTTTTTCATCATAAAATTATTTTTTTATATAACATTTTTTTATATCGCGTTATTAAAACAAAAAAAAGCAGTAGTCTAACTTCAAAAGTCAAACTACTGCTTTCATCTAAAACAATATTTTTTGTAAAATTAATATCACGTGAAAAAATGGTCTCTAATAAAAAATTATTTCACCTTTCCGTTCTTGTACTTTTCAACGGTCAGGAACTTACCGTCAGCACCAATTTTTTTACCGTCAATTTCTACAAAACCATCGGTTGTATGCAATTCCATTTCGGCAAACTTTTCAGGCTTAACATAACACAGTTCTTCATCCGGCACACCAAAACCTTCCGGCTCAAGCACAGTGCCAACTTCAAACTGAGGAGCAAAAATAACTTCGCAGGTATCTTTGTCGCTAGTTGGGTCCGAAGCAGCAAGAAGCATACCGTTACTTCTTACACCGCGGAAGTTTGCAGGCTTGAGATTGTAAACAAGTACAATGTTCTTGCCAAGGAGCTCTTCCGGTTTATAGAAGTTTACAATTGAACTTACAATCTGGCGAGGCTCTTCTTCACCGCAATTCAAAGTCAGAATATAAAGGAAGCTTCCACCCGGATGCTGTTCAACCTTTTCAATCTTGCTAACCTTTAAGATTACGCGTCGACTGAATCTTTCAGCCAGTGGCAGCTTGTCTATTTCTGCAGGAGTAAGCTTCTTGTTATTGTCAGCCTGCTTCTTAAGCTGGTCAGCAGAAACTGCCTGAACATTACTCAAAATCTTCTGCAATCTTTCTTTACCGATAATTCTGAAAAAGCTTCCCAAACGAGGTCCCTGCTCCTTGTTAATAAGAACATTGTAAAGTGCAGTAAACAAAAGCTTTGTATCTAATCCAAGAGAAGTTGCAACATCGTAAATTGCCTGCTGACAATCCTTATCAGTTTCAAAAGTATCAACCTTTGGAACAACTTCATCAAGAACCTTCTTTACAGCCGCAGCCATTTCGGTAGACAAAGTAGCCTTACTTCCATCAGTACGCAAAGCAAAACAGAACTCAGGCGCACAGTCCGGAGCAGAATGCTGAATCCAGAACCATGCACACGCAATTCTTCGGCGCAAACGTTCTTCCTGTTCAGGCTTTACATCACCAAGAGCCTTAATAACAGCATCAACATCACCAAAATAAATTTGAAGCAAAGTTGTCAACTGGCGGATTGTAATCTGGTAAGGCATAACTTCAGGGATTACACCATCTGTCTGAGAAAGCATATAAATGCGTTTTTCTTTATTAAAGTGATCGTCCGATTTTGCCTTATCTATTCCGTAAACAATTCGTTCAGTTTTATCGTAATCCTCGTAAACCTTAAGAACGTCCATGTCAAAACTGATTGCAAACTCAGTGTTAGGTCGTGTGCCCGCAAAAAGATAACGCAAAACTTCTGCCTGATAAACATCCAATGCATCAGGAAGCGCAATAACCTTTCCCTTTGAAGAAGACATTTTTCCAGGAACACCCTTCAAGTTTACAAAGTCATAGCGCATGGTCACCGGAGCGTCCCAACCATAAATACGCTTACTAACTAATTTTGCAGTATCGTAGCTTCCACCAGGAGAAATATGGTCTTTTCCACCCGGCTCAAATACAACCTTCTCTTCGTTCCAACGCATAGGCCAGTCAACACGCCAGCCGAGCTTTGCGCCCTTAAAAGTTCTGATATCGGCAGTTTCACAGTTACCACATTCACACTTATAGGTAATTCCGTATTCGCCGTCGTAATTTGTAATTTCAGTTGTATCTTTATTACACTTGCCACAGAAAATCGCAACAGGCCAGTAAACATCTTCCGGCTTCATTTTGTGCTGGTCATCGCGGTATTCGTTCAAACATTCCTTAATAACATCGCGGTTCTGCATAGCCTTGCGCATACCTTCTGCATAGCGGTTTGCACGGTAGCGGCTTGCCTGATACAAAAACTCCGGAGCAATACCAACACGTGGCAGCTGAGTTTCAATATCAACCTCGTGATGGCGCGCATAGTTTTCGTTGCGTCCAGTTGTATCTGGAACTTCAGTTATAGGATAGCGAAGATATTTTTCAAGGATTTCCGGGTCTGGCATATTAGCAGGAACCTTTCGGAAAACATCATAATCATCCCAGGAATAAATAAAGCGTACTTTTTTACCCCGGTCACGCAAGGCACGCACAACTAAATCTACAGTTATAATTTCTCGGAAGTTTCCAAGATGAACAGTTCCACTCGGTGTAATTCCCGAAGCACAAGTATATGAATCCAAATCTCCCTTTTCGCGGATAATCTGGTCAGCCATCTGATCTGCCCAATGACAAAGCAGCGGATCTCTCTTAGTATTGTTATTTTCGTTACTCATAAGGGCTATTATAGTGATTTTCTTCCATAATAGCAAATGACGGAAATCTGGATGTAAAAGCTGTAGATTAATCGTTTAATATTTAAGTAATTTTAATTAATTTATTGCTTTAAATTTAATCTATGTTAAACTAATATTAACTTAAACATTAAAAAAGTAACATAAGGAGGAATTTTTAATGAAAAAGTTAATGAAAACATTGTCTGCACTTATTGCAGCTGCAGCTTTAGTTTCTATGGTTGGATGCTCCAAAAAAGAAGGCTCAAAAGCAGTTTCTGGTGCAGCATCATCAAAAGCTTTAAGCTATGCCGATGTAGAGCTTGGAAAAACTGGTACGGATATTTCCGCTACAATCAAACTCCTTACTCACAGAACAGACATGCTTCAGGATGGATATTCGGGAGTAACTTTTGCAAAATACCTTGCTGAATTTAACAAAGTTTATCCAAACATTAAGGTAGAGATTGAAGGAATTACCGATTACGCAAGCGTTTCATTATTACGACTTCAGGGTGGTAACTGGGGCGATATTATGATGATTCCAGCAATCGATAAAAAGGAACTTAAAAACTACTTTGTTTCTTTTGGTGATCTTGCAACAATGGAAAAACAGATTAAGTTTGCCACAAACTGGGAATACGAAGGACAGGTTTATGGTATTCCGTCAACAGGTAATGCACAGGGTGTTCTTTACAACAAAAAGGTTTTCAAGCAGGCTGGAATTACAAAGCTTCCTAAAACAACCGACGAGTTTATTGCCGCACTTAAGCTTATTAAAGAAAAAACTGATGCAATTCCTCTCTACACAAACTATGCCGCTGGCTGGACAATGGGTGCCTGGGATGCTTATCTTGGAGGCTCTGCTACAGGTGATGCAGATTATATGAACAATGTTCTTCTTCATACAAAAAATCCTTTCCAGAACTACGGCGACGGAACTCACGCTTACGCCGTTTACAAGGTTCTTTACGATGCAGCAGCAAACAAACTCATTGAAGATGACTATACAACTACCGATTGGGAAGGCTGTAAAGGTATGATTAACCGTGGCGAAATTGGAACAATGGTTCTTGGTTCCTGGGCCTTTACACAGATGCAGGGAGCTGGTCCAAATCCTGATGATATCGGCTATATGTCTTTCCCTATCACAATCAAGGGAAAACAGTATGCTTCTGCTGGTCCTGACTACTGTTTCGGTATCAACGCAAAAGCTGCTGATGTAAATAAAAATGCCGCTATGATTTTTGTTAAGTGGTTCACAGAAAAATCAGGTTTTGCTTACAATGAAGGCGGAATCCCTATTTCTGCTGGCGACAACAATTATCCTGCTGCTTATGCCGCATTCTCTGAAAACAATGTTGCCTTTGTTTCTGATAATCCTGCCGCTACCGGCGAATCAGATTTGTTCAACGAATTAAACTCTGAATCCGAGCTTAACATCAACGCAGGCGGAAACCTCAAAGTTCAGCAGATTATTGAACATGCTTCTAACGGCACAAAAACTTTCGATGCAATTATGGACGAATGGAACAAAGCCTGGTCTGATGCACAGAAAAGTGAAGGTGTTGAAATAAAATATTAATCATATCTCTCCTATCTAATTGTATTTAGGGCTGCGGCTGTTTTATGAGTTTATACAAGAGCAGCTGCAGCTCTTTTTTTTTGATATAAATCTTTTGAGGTTTATGAAATGAATGTAAAAAAAATAAATATCCGTTATTCAAAAGTGATGGTGATTGCAGCTTTTATAATAATTCCGCTTCTTCTGCTTTTTACCTTCACCTATCTGCCATTCGGCGAAATGGTAAGCTACAGTTTTTATAAAATGAAATATATTGGTGAAAGGACTTTTGTTGGATTAAGAAATTACAAAGATCTTTTTACCCGCGATGATATTTTCAGGTCGCTCAAGAACTCACTTTATTACATGGGCGGTTCTGTGGTTCAGCTGGTACTGGCACTTCTGCTTGCTACCCTCCTGAGTTTTAAAACAAAGCTTGGAAATCTTTTTAAGGGAATACTTTTTTTCCCTTTCTTAATAAATGGTATTGCTATTGGTTTTATTTTTAAGTTCTTCTTTACCCATGGTTTCGTTCTTGATACAGTTCTTGGCTGGCTGGGCATTCCTCTGGAAAAGCTTCCATACTGGCTTAAGACTCAAGGCTTAAACAATGTTTCACTCGTTGGAACTTCCGTATGGCGTTATCTTGGTCAGAACATGGTACTTTTTATTGGAGCAATTATGTCTGTAGATGCAGAGCTTTATGAAGCCGCAGAACTTGACGGTGCCTCCAAAGTACAGCAATTTTTTCATATAATTCTGCCCAGCATAAAAACCATAGTCACTCTGAACATCATTCTTTCCATAACAGGTTCCCTTAGTGCCTTTGAACCGCCCTTTGTTATTACAAAAGGTGCAAACGGAACCGGAACCTACTTCATAATAATGGATCAGGTAGCACACACTAGTCAGAAAGTTGGACTTGCTTCAGCCATGGCAGTTTTCCTTCTTATGCTGATTTTCATCGTCACCATCATTCAAAAGCTTGTACTCAAATATGCCTTCAAAAACGCAGACACAGGAACAGGCAAAGGAGACATTTTATGATGTTAGAAAAAAAAGCAAAATATAATTCAGTTGTACAGACCGCATTAAAATACTTTATCCTTATATTCTTTGCCTTCTGTACCATACTCCCTCTAATTTCCTGTCTCATTACTTCTTTGAAAAACACTGAGGAATATCAATCAACTTCCGTAATGGTTCTTCCAAAAATACTGTACTTCAAAAACTTTATTGATGCCTTCAAGCTTGCAAATATGGGACGGGCTTTTATTAATTCATTTGTAGTGCTTGTATTTGTCCTTGCTGGTTCAATTCTCATAAGCTCTCAGCTCGCATTTGTCTTAAACCGTTTCCAGTTTCCGGGTAACACTTTAATCCGTCGTCTCTTTCTTTTTGCGACTCTTCTTCCAGGTGTTGCCATGCAGGTTTCTGTTTATTCAATTATGGGAAAGCTTGGTTTTATCAATCATCTTTACGGTTATATAATAATGATGATGGGAACAGACGTAATTTCAATTTACATTTTCATTCAGTTTATGGAAAATATTTCTGTCTCTCTGGATGAATCAGCTATAATTGATGGTGCTTCCTATTTTAAGATTTACTGGAGTATTATTCTTCCTTTGCTTAAACCAGCAACCGTTACCAGTATGATCTTAAAAGGAGTTAGCTGCTATAACGAATATTACTGTGCTAATCTTTATCTTCAGGATGTTAAGCTCCGAACTGTTGCAATCTCTCTGTATACTTTTACAGGACCGCTGGGCAGTCAATACAATCTTATTTGTGCAGGGGTTATAATATCAATGCTTCCGGCCTTTATAGTATTTATTTTATGCCAGAAGCAGATTTATTCGGGAATTACAAGCGGGGCTGTCAAAGGATAATTCAATCTTTTTTAATAAGATTAAATTATCCTTCAAAACTATTCTCAATGAACTAGCCTTAGCCTGCAAGATGTTCTGCAAAGTGACCGTCCAGATTGTGATAAGCAAAGCTGTATAAAATCTCGGCTACATCATTAAGCGGTTTTCTTGTTTTCAAGCCCATGCTGTGTGCAAAGTTGCAGGCAGCTTTTGTAGATTCAGGGTGCCAGAGCTTGGCATTTTCAAGATTGATGTAAGAAAGATTTTCTGCATAAGCTATTGCCTTGATATGTGCATTCATAAGCTCTATGTTCTTATCATTATTAGGATTATCAATAGAAACTAAAGCTATTCTACAATTCTTGTTACAGCTTCTTACACTCATAATAAGACCGGTGTAATAAGCATCAAAGGCAGAAGGATTTGTTTTAGCAAGCAGAGCATCATTTTCACCAAGATGAATCAGCAAGCCTTCTGGAGCAAGAGGAGCTACTGCTTTTTCAAAATATTCTTTTGCATGTGACATTGTTAGTCCAGCCTCACTCTTGTTATAAAGTTCAAAATTAAAGCTATATTCATTTGCAAGCTGTGCTACAGGAATTGCTTTGTCGATTGCGCCACCCATAAGAATGACTCCATTTTTCTTTTCTGCTGAATCAGCACTTTTGTTGATTACCTCATCCAATGAATATGTGTAGTTATACATAGTTTCTTTATCTCCTTCATTATTTTTTATTTCTACAACCGGAAGACTTCTTCTGGCCGATTTTTCCGCTTTTCTATCAAGCCCTTTATTTCTAAAATATACAAACATGTTAGTCATTACTATCGCAAGATTCAAAAAATAAACAGCCAGAACATAATTAAACTGACCATTCATAATTTTTGCAGTAATGCCAGCCACATATCCTGTAATAATCAGAACAATAAATGGCAGGCTCATTCCCTTTGCTGTTCTGGCTCGGTAGGCTTTGCTAACATTTAGCGGCCAGGAAAAGCCAAAACAAACTAACATTAACGCTTCAAAAAGATGCGTGTAATTCATCTCAATCACCTCTCTAAACTTTATGGCTTTATAATATCACTAGAAAAAAAATCCGCAATTTTTTGAAAGAAAAGAAAATACTTTTTAAAATAAAAAAAATATTCTGCATTTTCCAGCTTCAGATTTTTTCTTTACTTTCAAAAGTCCACATTTTATTAAAAATAGTGTATAATCTTTCTATAATATGAAGAAAAATATCAGTAACCTTAATGCAATAAGAAAAGAAATAAAAAGAACCCAACTAATCCTCATTCTGCTTGTAACCCTTTTTATGAGCGCAGGCGGAATGTTCATAAGCATAAAATCAAGCCAGAAAGAGTTTAACGAAAATCTTTTGAATACCTCTGAATTGATTACAAGGCTTTACAGCTTTACAAAGGGTTACTCACAAAAACAGCTCCAGCTTTACATGGATGATATTGTAAAAAATCTTTCAGGCGTAGACATTGTTTCGATTGTTGATAAAAGTGGCACCCGAATCTATCACACACACCATGAATTAATAAATACACAATACGATGGTACTATTCCTGATTTCTCTTCCCACCAGTCAGGTTTTTATACAGAAGATAATATTGGACCTTCTGGCCCCCAGCGTCGCACCTATTCCGCCGTTTATGATGAAAGTGAAAATTACTGCGGCTTTATTATGACAATCATGCTTAATTCTTCAATGGCGCAAGTTACCTTTAAAATAGTCGCACTTTTCTTGTCTGTAACACTCATCGCTATTCTTATAGAGCTTGCAGCTTCCGGCGTACTTTTCAAACGAATTAAAAAAGAGTTCATTTCATTTACAGAAGATTTCGAAGGTACAAAGATTCTTGTTGATTCCATGCGGGCGAATAATCACGACTTTACAAACAAGCTCCACGTAATCCTCGGCTTAATCCAGATTGGCGAATATGATAAAGCAGTTGAGTATATTCAAAACATTTCTTTTATCCAGAAAGAGACCATAAGCAAAGTAATGAACTCAATTGAAAACCCTTCCTTTGCAGCTTTGATTGTAGGAAAAATTGCTCGTGCTTCAGAATGTGATGTAAGGTTTATCTTACAGGATGGTTTTTGTTTTAAATCCAGAGATATCGATATTCCGTCAGAAGCACTTGTTACAATCACAGGAAACCTTATAGACAACGCACTTGATGAAATGAACAAAACTCAAAAAAGCTTTGATGCTGTAAAGGAATTGACTCTCGGCGTCTTTACAAAACCGGGCAGTCTTCTTATAACAGTTAAAGATACCGGCGGCGGAATCCCGGCAGAAATCCAGGATAAGATTTTTGAACAGGGATTTTCAACTAAGGGCGAAGGAAGAGGAATCGGTCTTTTCCACACAAACCAGCTTGTCCAGAGCATGGGCGGAAAACTCACCTTCGAAACAGAACCAGGCCGCGGCACCTGCTTTATGTTTACACTTGATAAATAGTTAGCGAACAATAACAAAGGAGACAGTAATGAATTATAAAGTGCTTATAGTCGAAGACGACCCGATGGTAGCAATGATAAACAGTCAGTTCGTAAAAAAAGTTGATGGCTTTGAAGTTGCAGGCATGTGCCGAAACGGACTCGAAGCCCTGGATTTCCTTGGCGAAAACGATGTTGACCTTATTCTTCTTGATGTCTTTATGCCGGTAATGAACGGTACCGATACTCTCAAAAAAATCCGCACTATGAAAAAAACTGCCGAAGTAATTATGGTCACCGCCGCAAACGATACCGCAACCATAGAAGAAACCGTTCATCTTGGAGTCCACGATTACCTTATAAAACCGTTTACTTTTGAACGCTTCTGCACATCGCTTGAAAAGTTTAAAGCAAAAAAACAGCTGCTCGAAGAAAATACAGTAATGGATCAAAACTGTGTAGACAATCTGATTGCTCAAGGCACCGCAACTTCTGTAAACCATAATCTTCAAACCACTCAAACAAACACCTCTCTCACTACAGAAGCAGAAAACTCAGAACCTCTTCCAAAAGGAATCCAGAAAAAAACACTTTCCCGAATCACTTCGTATTTTGAATCAAACTCTGGCTGGAGCAGTACCGACATGATTTCCGAATCTCTCGGTATTTCAATCGTAACCGTAAGAACTTATATGAACTATCTTGTAAAAACCGGCACAATAATAGAAGACATAAACTACGGTACCGGCGGTCGTCCAAGTATGCTGTACAAAAAAGCAGATTCAAAATAACTCCATCTTTCACAAAATTATCACGTTCAGAAAATATAGAGATTTGTTCATTTTTCGCTTCATTTCCGTGTTATAATTTTAGTTATGAAAGAATACGTTAATTGGGCGATTTTAGCTCCAGGCAGAATTGCAAACAGTATGGCAGCCGTAATGAATGGTGAAGCTGCTGATGGAAAAATTAAACTTTATGCAGTAGCAAGCAGAAACCTTGAACGTGCACAGGATTTTGCAAAAAAATGGAACTTCCAGAAAGCTTACGGTTCCTACGAAGAACTTTATAACGACCCCGACGTTGATGCAATCTACATTGCAAATCCTCATGCTTTCCATCTTGAATCTGCGTTAGCGGCTCTTAACAAAGGCAAGCATATTCTCTGTGAAAAACCTGCCGGCTGTTCACGCGACCAGCTCGATAAAATGATAAACCTTGCACAGAAAAAAAATCTCTTTTTCATGGAAGCAATGTGGACTGCATTCAATCCGTGTATTGCCCAAATCCGCACAGCAATAAAAGACTGCTTAATCGGCGAAGTAAAAAACATCGATTCCCGTTTCTGCAACCGTAATCCTTACGACGCGAATGACAGAAACTATTCTCCAGACCTTGCCGGCGGTGCCCTTCTCGACCTTGGCATTTACAACATTTATTTTGCAATGATGATTTCAAACTTTTCGCCAGTTGCCGCCCGTTCCTCTGCCGTCCGCATGCTCAATGGTGTTGATGTCTGGAACAGTGTAAACCTTACTTTTGACAACGGAATCATCACAAGCTTCCAGAGCGCCATGGATTTGCCAAGTGCAAATGTTTCTACCCACGATGCAGTAATTTACGGAACAAAAGGTTTTATCACTGTAGAAAACTTTTTCATGACCCAGAAAGCAGATGTTTATACTTACAAAAACATCTGGGGCGGAGAAGCTGAACTCGTAAAAGAAATCCGCTGCCCTTTCAAAACCAACGGTTACGAATACGAGCTCATTCATGCCACAGATTTTATTTTGAGCGGCAAAACAGAATCAGATGTTCACACGTTCAAAAAAACTCAGTATCTGTGTTCTATAATGGATTCTTTACGTGCTGACTGGAACATGAAGTATCCTTGGGAAAATTAAAGGTATGCCCCTGCATTGTCGTATATGAACTGATTTTTGCAACATCAATATACGATTCAATTTCCTTTATTGCTCCTTTTGGCAGCCACGGATTAAAATGATTGAAAACAACTTCAACATTTTTCTGTTTTAAAACATCCTTATTCTTACTCACAAAATCTCTTACAGAAGCACACATTTTAAAAACCCAGATTGGAGTAACTATAATTATTTTTTCAAAATCAGAAAGCTTTACTTCAAGCGGCAAAGTTTCCATACCCCACTTGTGCATTCCAAACCGCCCGCACCACCAGAAACCCAAAGTTCCCTGTGTTCGTTCATTAGTTTTTAATTCTACAATTTTTGCTTTCTGAATATTAGCCTCATTATATGCAATCCTCTTTGTATAATTCATCCGTGAAAAATAAACAACAAGTGTTTTTGCATCAGCCCCCGAAGAACCGGTAACAACATCCGGATAATCCTTTTCATCAAATACAAAATGCACCTGATTAAAAGATACAAGCGCAATGTAACCGGAAATCAACTGAAGCACACCAAAAGTAAAATAAGCATTATCAAGAAAGTTCGGCGGAAAAATAATAAACTGAATTGTAATCCAGAGCATTAAGGTAAAACCAAAAACCGTTCCCAGTACAAAACCAGCTTTTTTATTTCTTAAAATCAAAACTGCTGCAATTATGTTTGAAACTCCGTTAACAAGGATTAACATTATCCCAGAAAAAACATAATCGGTAAAAAGAACATCGGCAAACGGCAGAACCTTAAAATACGGCAGCAGCTCCTGCATATGAAGAATACTTCCATCAGGTTTTATCAGCATTGCAGCTCCACCCCAGATCGCACCCAATCCAATAAAAAAACACCAGAACAGCAAAATCCGTTTAAAAATTTTTAACCTTCTCATCTTCTTCACTCCTTCATCAACACATTGATTAAATCAGTAATATATCGTTTCCTGTCTTTTGGTTTTGAAAAATCGTAATCCAGAAACCTTTTATCTTCCAGCGCTTTCAAAAAAGTAACCTGCATTGAACTCGCCAGAGTAAACGCAATCAATTCCTTTTGAGATTGATTTTCTATTGCATCCCCGATTATCGCAGAAAAGCCTTTTATAGAAAAATACGAGTTTGTTTCATTTGTAAAATGTGAATGGTCATTTAAAATAGAGATTCTCGTAATCGAAGGATAAGTAAAAAAGAAATAGAACACCTTGCAGGCCGCATCAATCAAACGTGCTTTACCCGCTTCAAACGGCGGCAGCTCTTTTCCAATTTCCATATCGGGTTTAAACTCGGTTACTACTTTAGAAATAATTTTCTCAACACATTCCGCAATCAGATTATCTTTATTACCAAAGTGATAGTTTATCAGCCCTACACTCACACCACTTCTGGCAGTAATATCCCTTATAGTAACTTTATTTACGTCGCCATGATTTTCGTTAATTAGAGAAATTGTTATATCAATCAGTTCCTGCTTACAATTCTTTTTATTCATAAGACTGTGCTAGTATACTGAACATTGTTCAGTTTTGCAAGATAGTCAAAAAAAATTATACATAGTTTGACACACCGCATTCATTGCAATAAACTTATTTTCCAGGTAAATCAAATGAAGCTTAGAAAATATGAAAAAGAAGATTCAAAAATAATTTGCAGTTGGGTTAAGGATTCAAAAACTTTATTTCAATGGTCGGCAGACAGAATTGGTAAGTTTCCATTACAGGGAGATGAACTTAATGAAAATTACCGTGACCGGAATCCTGAAACCTTTACACCAATGACTGCTGTTGATGATAACAACAATCCTGTCGGGCACTTATTTATTCTTATTCCCGATGAAAAGGTAAAATCAACAGTAAGGTTCGGCTTTGTAATTGTTTCTCCAGAAGTTCGCGGAAAAGGCAACGGCAAGAAAATGCTCGAGCTTGCAATTGATTATTCAAAAAAACATTTTAATGCAGATAAAATTACGCTTGGTGTTTTTGAAAATAATCCGAATGCAATACACTGTTATGAAGCTTTAGGATTCAAACCAGTCAACGAAAGAACTGTAAAAATCCTTGATGATGACTGGACCTGCATCGATATGGAATTAAACCTGAGTTAACTTTTCCTCAAACTCTTTCAGCAGACTTGTATCGTAAACTTTTTCACGTGTTGAATTACGAACTTCGCGCCATAGGATTGCTGCACCCTTAAGCTTGTTTGTAAACTGGTTGGCAGCCGGGTCAGCACAAAAATCCTGTACAAACTTATTCCATTGCAAACACGATTTATCATAGTGTGCATAGGTTTTTCTGCCATAAAAAATATCGAGCAGGTCACCAAGTGTAAAGCTTGCATCATTTGTCTCACGGACTTTTTTAGCAGTTGCAACCATATCAGTATTAAACTTGAAGTTCTTTATTCCAGTCTGCTCAGAAAAGAACTCTCGGAAACGCTGGGCAAAACGGAAGTTACAGGCAAGCAAAGTGGTTTCCAGAGTAAGTGTAATATCATCTGAACAGGAAGAAGTCTTTGAACGAACCGCTTCATGAGGTTTCGGGCGAATCAGATTCCCCTTAAAATATTCTTCAATATTATGATTTAACTCCCCTTTCATCCCGGACGAATCTATTCCAAGCTGTTTACAAATCGCCTTCAACTCATCCCGGTACCAGTAATATTTCGCGAACTCCGTATAAGATTTTATTTCATCAAACTGAGGCCGTACCATTTTATTCCCTATGAGCCGTAATAATTGTAAAACTGTATGCATTCACCGTAATAACACACCCGTCAACTCTGCAATACCAGTTTTTCCCTTTCCGCACAATATTAGTTTCTGCTAACTCTATCCTCTCCCTGCACCAGGCCACCACATCCTTAACATCATCTCCAAGCCCCAGATTACGCCGTATCCGCTCTACTCCCATTGGTGTTGTATGAAGTTTTTCTATGTTTTCTAAAAGCTCATTCATATCTAAATCCTTGTTCATATTTTCGTATATACTTCAATATGATTTCCTTCTGAATCAACAAATTCTGCAACCCAGTTATTGCCAATTTTGTAAGCGGGAAACAGATTTCTTTCCCAGAGATTTTCCGTTTAAGTTCGTCAAGGGTCTCGAAGTAAACGCTCGGAAGACAATTACTGCCGAAAGTGTGAGATTCCTTAACTTCCTTATAGGCAAATAGATGAAAGCGAAAACTAGAAATATCAAAATATCCACCTAGCGAAGTTTTATTTAAGATTTTCTGTTCAAAGAAATCTTCATAAAAATGAACGGCATGTTCCAAATCATTAACTATGATATATAAAGAATCAATTCGACAGTTCATACGTTTACTCCATTTCTGTTATATTTTCTTTACCGGATGACGTATTAAAGTTCTAAGTCTTTCCGGTGCAGTTTTTCTTGGATCACTAAGATAGATTTCGTGATGAAGTCTTTCACTGGAAAAATCAAGCTCATATCCGTTAGTCACAGCAAACTCATCCATCAGTTTTACTGAAGCAGGTTCATCATCATAAGAACCAATATGCATAATTTGAACACATTCCCCTTCAGTAATTTTGTAGAGTTTAACTTTTCTACAGTCTAATCCTTTTTTGGCCACAACCATATCCTTTGCCCAATCAAAGTCCCTTTGTGTAACAAAATCTGGCAAACGTATTACAGAGTTCCAGTTAAACAAATCTTTCCGGCTGTAATCAATACCGTCAATTCCATCCTGATACCAGAACCCTTCAAGCGGCGGAACAACATAATCAAAATATCCGTCAATTCTGTAGTCTCCCATCTTGCTCATTTTAATTGTATAAGAGATTGCATATAACACCGCAAGAGCTTTCTTGTATTCTCCATCCTCATCATTCGGATTGCCAGTTCCACTTACAGAAACAAACTGCATTTCCGGTACGCTTACAATCTGTGGTTTTGCTGATGGAAGATAAAACTCTTTATATTCTTTCTTATAGTCAAATGCCATAATCACCTCACTTTACATAATAAATATACCACATAAAATATGACAAGAGTATGTCATATTTTTAACACAACAAATCTAATTGACACGACCAAGTATTTCATAATAAAATTATGCATCAATTCTTTAGGAGATACATCGCCGATGTAAATACTTTTCTGATTTCCACTTTTTTTCTCTTTCGAGATTTTATTTTTAGGGGGTCAGAATGTCTCTGCAAATCACAAATCTATATTTTTCATATCCAACATCTCATTCAACTTTATTCGAGGATTTTTCTCTCCAGTTTTATGATGGTTGGACTTGTATTGCCGGAAGTAACGGCTGTGGAAAAAGCACGCTTTTAAAACTGATTGCAGGTTTACTTGAACCGGACAGCGGGCGAATTGCAAACAGTGGATTAACTGCGAATAGTGAAATTATTTATTGTCCACAGGAAACTTCACAAATACCGGAAAATCTTTTTTCTGTTTTCTGGAGTGATGATAATGAAGTACGCCGCTTTTTCTCTATGCTGCAAGTAACGGAAGAAATGCTAACCCGTTACGATTCACTTTCTGGCGGAGAAAAAAAGCGTATTCAAATTGCCTGCGCTCTTGCTGAAGGCCCTTCCATTCTCCTTCTGGATGAACCAACAAACCATCTTGATGAAGCCACAGTCCGTATGATTTCAGACACACTCAAACTTTTTTCTGGAACCGGAATTATGGTAAGCCACGACCGAAGTTTTTCTGATTCACTCTGCAAACGCACCATTTATCTTTTCAATGAGGCCCGTGCATTTTCCGGCGGACGAGACTGTATTGCCTGTGAGTCTTACCTGGGAGGACTTACAAAAGCTCTTGAAATACGACAGCAAAATGCAGACCGTTCCCGCGGTGAATGGGAAAGACTTGATTCAAAAGCCGCAGGAGAAAAGCAAAGAAGCCAGAAGCTTGCAGAAGAAAATGCTAAATCAAAAAGCCGTATGTCAAAAAAAGCAATTGATCCTAACGACCACGATGCTCAAAGAAAAATCGATGTGGCAAGACTCGGCGGAAAAGACAGAAGCACTGGTGATGCAAAAGCACATCTCGACACTCAACTCCATCACACAGAAGAAGCCCGAGATTCAATTAAAAAAGCTTTCAAACGTAAAGAAGGTTTTTCGTTATCAGAAACTAACTTTGCAAAAACAATTGTTGTTGAAGAAACAGACATTATTGTCTCAAATGATGACAGCTCCTATACTCTTCACATTCCTCATATGGAAATTGAACGAGGAGCAAAAATCGCACTTACCGGCCAGAACGGAACAGGAAAAACTCTTTTCATAAAACACCTTATTTCCATTCTGGAAAAATCCGGCAGAACAAAAGAAGTAATGTATCTGCCCCAGGAGATTCCCGAAGAACAGAAACAGCAGATTCTCGCCGGGTTCAACGCTCTTGAAGATGAAGAACGAGGCGAAGTACTTTCTACCTTGTACAGACTTGGAAGCGAACCGGAAAGTCTCCAGCAAACCTCCGAAGTCTCCACAGAAGAAAGTCTTGTTAGTCCCGGCGAACTCCGGAAGCTTATGATTTCACTTGCCGTCCAAAAACCGCTTTCTCTTTTAATACTTGATGAGCCCACAAATCACATGGACATCACAAGCGTACTTGCCCTGGAAAATGCATTGTCATCCCTTTCGTGTGCACTCGTTGTTGTCAGCCACGACAAAGCATTCCTCGAAAAAGTTACTGAGCGCCATCTTTACACCGAACGAAATGGAAACACCGGAAGGATCTGCTTATAAGCTATAAAAAACTTTTATTTCTGTATAACGGGCAATAAAGTTTTGACTTAATCTTTTTCTTTTTTTATAATTGAATTATGAATAAGAAGAGATTTTTAATTGGTTTATTATCAATTGGTTTATGTATTTTTCTTAATGCAAATGATGCATATATCGAAGCAGCTGGTGGAAGTATAATTCCGATTGATTCTCCTGAGTCCAGTGCGCATCCTTCTATTTCAATGAAAAACGAAGTTATTAAAATTGACATGCAGCCACGTTCTTATCATGTGCATGTTGATTTTGAGTTTTACAATGAAGGAGATTCTACAACAATAAAAGTCGGTTTTCCTCAATGGCATTACGGAACTACAGCGACTATTGATCTTAAGAACTTTAAAACAACAGTAAACGGAAAAACTGTTGAATATGAAATCCTCGAAGATAACGGAACAAAGACTCCTGTTCATCATGCTGATATTGTTGATTTATGGTTTGTACGCGACATTACATTCCCATCAAAATCAACAACAAAAACATCAGTGGATTATGATTGTGATTATGGTGTTGCCGGTTATTGGAAAGCAGTTGAATACCTTTTTGGAACAGGACGAACCTGGAAAAATCCAATAGGAAGTCAGACAATAGAAATTACAAATAATATAAGCGCAACTTCAGTCATTCTTTGTGACCGCACTGCTTTTATTGAATCCGACGAATGGAAAACAGCAGATTCCTGGAAGGATTTAAAAGTTACAAACAATGGAGAGAAAATCACTATAACAAGAAAAAATGTTTCTCCAAATTATTTTGATACCTTCAGATGTGAAATTGCTGATGATTATTATCTGTCATTTCCATATGGAGATTTTGACAGCCAGAATTACAGACTTGGAAACGATCGTCTCACAGAAAAAGAATTGGTTTTCTTCACAAATGACCAGCTTCGATATATGCGGAATATAATCCTCGCCTGCCATGGAAATATTTTCCAATCTGCCGATTTGAATAACTGGCTCAAAAAACAGGATTGGTACAAACCTTCACATAAGGTTGAATTATCTGAGCTTTCCGAAATTGAACGTGCGAACATGAATGCAATCCAGAAAGAAGAAGCACGACGAAAGTAATTTATCTGTGTTATAATATTTTAAAATATCGGAGGTAAAAAATGTCAAAAGTAACAAATAATTTTCATAATGATTTTTGTCCGCAGACTCTGTTTTTATATGGAACCAAAAAAGAGGATGGTTCAGCTGATTTCGGACTTTTCTGCTGGTTCAGTTATATTAACGTTGATGGTAAGGATGGTTCACATCTTGGTGTAATGGCCTGCATTGGTGAAGAAAAAATGACAAAAGACAATATCCGGAGAACCGGTGTTTTTTCTGCAAACCTTGTAAACGAAAAGCTTTTACCTCTGGCTGATTATTACGGCTGTACTTCAGGCCGCGCAGTAAAAGATAAAATGAAGCTTTCTCCAACAATCGAGCATGGAAATGTTCTTGACGTTCCGCTGATTGCCGAAAGCCCTGTGAATTACGAGCTGCGTGTTTTAAAGGAAATCCATCTTGCCGAAGGCTCTGACCTTTTTGTCTGCGAAATCTGCAATGTACTTGTTGAAGAAAATCTGATGGATAAAAACGTTCCGTTCCCTGAGCGCCTTAAGCTGGCAAATCCTGTAATTGCCTGTGGGGAGCTTTCATATTGTACAACTGATGGCCGATTCCTTGGAAAATGGGGCGACCTGAGAAAAGAACTGAAAGATGTAAAGTAATTAAACTTTACAAAAATCACATTTTACGCCAAGCGCTTCAACCTTGCAGGTAAAAAGACAGCCATCGTATTTTCCATTTAATCCTCTCCCGGATGTTGTGATAAAAAGAGTATCAAGCTTATCTCCAATGAAACAGCACGAAGTTACATTTTGAGCATCCACCTTTACGGTTGCAAGAAGGCTTCCATTCTTTGTACTTCGCTGTTCAATGCGGCTTCCTTCCCAAAATGCCACCCAGAGATTATCATCCGCATCAATACACATGCCGTCTGTAAAACCACAGCCTTTTTCCGTTCTGAACAAAACCTTGCGGTTAGAAATCATTCCACTTTCCAAATCGTAATCATATTCAAAAACCGCATACTGCAATGTATCTGAAAAATAAAACTTTTTATGGTCCTGGCTCCAGGCCATTCCATTAGAGATTTTTGTGTTTGGTTCACGAACTTCAATTTTTCCACCATCCGCAGAATCAATACAAAACAGATTACCGCTTGCTTCGTGTACACCATCATCAACAGAAGATCCAAACCACAATCTTCCGGCCGCATCCGCTTTTGCATCATTCGACCGCTGGTACGATTCATAAAACTCTGTAAGCTCTTTTATAAGCCGTGATTTTCCACCCTCAAGCAGATACAATCCATCCGTTCCTGCAACAACATAACTTCCCGCCTTTTCTGCCGGAACCGCCGCTCCAATTGCCTGTCCAAAATTGTATGATTTTATTTCACCCTTTCCATCGTCGCCAACCGTATAAAACTTACCTTCGCTTATATCAACCCAGGAAACAGTTTTAGTCCTGTGATCATAAAACGGTGATTCTCCAAGTGAATATTTTTCTTCTGAAAAAACTTTTGCAATATATTCTTTCATAATTTCAACACCTCCTCTGCCAGCTTTATTACTTCATCCCGAATCCTTTTTGGTGAAATTATTTTCAAATCAGCTCCATACCCCAGCAGATTTCCAACAAGCCAGTCAGTATCAGGCGCTGTAAAAGTTACGTTAAGACTTCCATCACTCATAGTTTTTGTTTCTGAGCAGGCAAAAGAATCTAAAAGATAAAATGCTTTTCCCGCAGAAATTTTCGCTTTGATTTTTATAAGCACAGGATTTTTTTCAGTGGCTGGTTTTTCATTTTCCTCGTGATCTGTTTTTCTCATCATCACATTTGCAGCACGCCCAGTCTGTTCAACCTTTACCATTCTGCTCAACTTAAAATATCGCTCAGCTTTCCGCGTATTACACCAGCCTAACAAGTACCACGCCTGTCCGCGGTATACAAGCTTCCACGGGTGTACACATCTATGTTCAGTTTTACCGTTTCCACCAAAGTAATCAAACTCAACCTGTCTCTTTTTCAAAATGCATTCACGCAAGGTTCCAAAAAGCTGACGTACTCCCTGCCCTTCAGGACTCCACGGTGAAAAGTCAACCTCAAGCCAGTCAGTATTACTTGGAACTAACCGTGAAAGCTTTTCGCCCGTAGCCCCACTTCCGCTTAAGCTGTCCAAAGCTTTTACACTTGAAACAAGCTCAAGCCGTTCTTCTTCCGAAAGCACAGTTTTATCAAGAGTATAATTTTCAGAAATTGCAATTCCACCGCCACGTCCAGTTAAAGCATAAACAGGTATTCCAGATACAGAAAGAGCTTCCACCCAGCGGTAAATTGTCCGGGTAGAAACTCCAAACCTCTTTGCCATTTCTTTAGCAGTTACCTGTTTCTTTTCAATAAGAACATAGACAAGTTCAAAAAGTTGATCTATCTGCATGAAATAATTATAACACAAAAATATGACAATTCAATGTCATATTAAAATTACAACTGCTCTATCCAGCCGAGAAACTTATCAAGAGTTTTATTTTCTTCTCGCCCTTCTAAGAATAATCCGGCAGTATACCAGGAATGTGTATTCTTTTTATCTTCAACACTGTAAATCTCACACTTATTTCCAAGCTCTTCTGCTTTTTTTGCAAAATCTTCTGCACATTCAAAACCAACAATTCCGTCATGTTTACTCTGAATTAAAAGCATAGGAATATTATTTTTAGACATCAAGCTTAATGGCTCGCCAGTTTTTTTATCATCACCTTTTTTAAACAGATTATTTGAAAGCATCCTGAGTGTAGAAGTCTGATCTTCCCTGAAGCTGTACGGACCTCCAAATCCTACGTAGCCAATAACTGGTGAAATATCTACACCATATTTTTCCTGGACAGCCTTGCTGTAACACATTATTGAAGAAAGGTGCGCACCCGCAGATGGACCGCTAACAACAATCTTTGAAGTATCAATTCCTTTTTTACCCAGAAAATCAACTGCTGCATTAAAGCCTTCACAAACATCTTCAATCTGGCACGGATACTTTACCTGCGTTGACAATCTGTAACCAAGCGAAATAAACCTGTAGCCCGCGCCCGCCATATACTGCCCAACATAATCAAAATATTTTGGATTCCCTGCATTCCATCCGCCACCGTGAATCCAGATTACAATTTTATCACTCACAACAGTTTCCGGTTCATAATACAAAAAGTATTTTTCCTTATTTCCGGCTTTTCCATCCTCAGGCTTACTGTAATTAAAATACTCCGGTGTAAATACTTTTTTTACCTTACTCATTTCTTTGTACAACCCAAAGTAGCTGAAAGTTTCGCGCCAATAATCAGTCATCTTTCTCCTCCATCATTGCAATTAAAGCTTCTGCCAGAAAGGCAAACATTTTCTTTGGTTTATATTTGTTTTTTAATTGAGGGGATTCAAAACATTCTGCCAGTACATATCCCGATTGAATTCCCTGATAGGTAACCACAACAAATTGAATCATTTCATCTACAAAGTGCGATGGTTTTAGTTCATTTTCTTTAATTACTTTTTGTAAATACTTACTTAATTCTGCTATAAAATAAAGCAAAGGGCTCTGATCTTCTTTTCCCAAATGTTCTGCAATTTTTCTTGCCCTCTCAGGATCACTTATTGCAAGCATATCGCTGTATAAAGAAATCTTTAGTAAATCTACACCTACTCCTGTTATATAATCAGCAAGCATTTTAAAAACATTCGTAATTGTTTTTTTCCAGTCAGTCAAATCAGCTTTTTGAAAAATTAAATCCAGCTGCTTATCAATTCTATTTTTTTCATTTATTGTAATTACAAGATCCCGCAATATTTCATCAAGCTCTTTGTAATATCTGTAAATTACTCCCTGAGAAAAGCCACCCTCTTTAATCACATCTTTCATATCAATAGAGGCAATAGGTTTTCTTGTGCACACTCTGTAGGCAGCTTCAATTATTTCTTCACGCTTCTTCTTATAATATTCATCATTTACCTTTGGCATAGCATACTTACTCCTGAATAATGACATACTGTCACTCTTACATGTGAAAAATGTATCACTTTTATAAAATGATACAATGTCATTTTAGTACAATAAAAAAGCGATGTCAAGAAAATAATGACACCGCTTCATTTATTTTACACTCTTTCTAATCAGCTTTATTTTATCAGACTCTTAAAAAATCCGCACTCTTCATCATTACAGATAATTGCTTCCGGTAACTGCGGATCACAATGGAAAACATGCCAGAGAGGTTTTTCTTCTGTTCCATAACAGTGATATTCATACTTTACTCCGGCAGCTTCAAGCGCTTTATTTATTACCGGAGTCTGTGGCTTCATTGAATCGCCAAGCGAAGTCATTACAAATGCTGGAGGGAAAGCAACCGTAATATGAGCAGAAGCATCCAAAAGCTCAAGCTTTTCTTTTGTAATCTTTCCTTCCAAAAGTGTTTCCAAAAGAAGCTGTGCTCCCTTATCCTTTTCAAGACCTTCTGCCATTTCGTATTTTCCGCAGTTAAGGGCAACACCACGGAGCTTAAGATTTTTTTCAGTATAAATAAAGCTGTAATTTGAAGCATATTCTTTATTCGTCAATACCGAAGCATACAATGTAAGAATATGAGCACCAGCCGAATCACCAACCGCAAAAACATTATTCAAATCAAAACCATATTTTTCTGCATTGGTTGTAATCCAGTTAAAAACCTTTTCTGTATCTTCCAGGGATGCAGGGAACTTTACTTCCGGTGCAAGCCTGTACGAAAAGTTTACTACTGCAAAACCACGCTGAGCCAGACTCATACAATAAAACTGATAAACTTCTTTGTCGCCATAAACCCAGGCACCACCGTGAACATTTACAATCACAGGAAGCTTTTCAAAGACCCCCGGGGATTCAGTGTTTTCAGTGCTTTCAGTTGCTCCAATCGTGCCAGTCTTCGGGCGATATACATCAAGCAGCTGCCATTTTTCAGGCTTACCGTCCCCATAGCGGATATTGTCAAAACGAATTACATCAGCAGGAGAAGTTTTCTCACTGTCACGTTTTTTATCAGCAGCACCAAATGCACTACGGATTTTCTGCGCCATAATCTTCTGAGCAATTTTAGACATAAAATCCCCCTAATTAAATGTATTTTGATTTTAATCTACAGGATAGCAGTCATAACCTGCACTTCTCAAACGGTCTGCAATATCTTTATCTGCATTTTCGTTAACAAGTACAATATAATAGGTTGTTCCGCTTGCACGTTTTTCTGTAGTGATATAAGCAGCAAATCCTTTTTTCTTAAGCTCGTCTGCAAGATAAGTTGCATTGCTTTCTGTACGGAAAAGACCAAGCTGCCATTTTGTAAAAGTGTGCTGATTTGGTGTACCAGATGTATTTGAATTGTCCGGGCTGCCCGCAGAAGTAGTCGCAGTTGCTGTTGAAGATGATGTTGAAGCCCCTGCAGTTGAAGTTGAACTAGATGTAACAGTTGTCGCTACTGATGAAAAAGTTCCTGTTCCCTGCTGAGCAACCCCGGTCTTAGGAACAAAGAACCAGAAAGGAACCGGCAGTAGCTGAACATCACCATTTACAATTGCCGCTTCCACCGATTTTGAATAATCAGTAACAATTCGTTTTGAATAAGCTTCTTCGCCGGTAATAAACCAGAGGGTCAAAAGAATTACAGGCTTTACAGAATCCATAGAACTTACGTTCAAATAAGCCTTTAGGATTTCCAGCGGCTCATTCAAATCTTCAGTTGATTCTGCCCCGCAAAGAGCACTCCACTGAGCATAAAGCTTTACATAGGCAATAATTTCCGGATTTCTTGAATTACGAACCGCAGAATTAAGGTAGCTGTCGGCAGTTGCAGAATCGCCTGTACACAAGGCACAGCGAACCGCATCAAGAACAAGCTGTTCGTTAGTTCTCTTTGGCATACCTTCCGCATCAGGAGAAGCAATACCAGCCGCCGCTACGTAAGATTTCTGCGCCTGATCATACATAGAAAACTGTTCCTGCAGCGAAGCCAAAAAAATTAAAGTTGAACGCTTTTCTGCAGGAGAAGTAAGCGTAGTGATTTGTTTTTTAATATATTCTATAGATTCTGTTACAGAACCCTGACGAGCCGCTTCAAGTGAAATATCCTTAGCCTTTAATTCAGCAGAAAAAAGCCAGACCGGACAAACAAAGAAGAAAATTAGAGCTGTAAGGTTCTTGAAGTTCAGTCTAGACATTTGCTTTTCCATTATCAGCCTCATCTTTTTTTTCGTCAGACTTTGGAGCAGCCTTATCCTTAGAACCAAAAGAAAAGAGCCCTTCAAAAAATCCGCCTTTTTTTTCACCAGCTTTTGTCTGCGTAGCTTTTGCTTCATCATTCTTTGACTCAAGAGGCTTTACTTCAGCTGATTTTTGAACGCCAGTCTTTTCGTTATTATCCTTAAGACCCTTTTTATTTTCTTTTTTTACTTCTTTTATAATCTTTGCCTTTTCGTTTTCTTTTTCAACAGCCTTAGAATCCTTTATGATTTTTCCAAGGAGAATGCACAAAAGCGCAAATACAATTCCGGCCGCAAAAGTTATCAGTACAATTACAGCAACATTAGTTTCACCAAAATCCTTAAAAAACCAGATAGACGTGCTGTATGCAAGATTCTTCCCGATAAATACCGCCAGCATAACCGCCACCGCAATCGTTATAATCATTGTCAAAATCATATAAAACCCCTTAAAGCAAAGTTCCTCTAAAAGTATTCCCCGATAATGCTTCTATTTTAACACGAACAAACGTTCCAATCAAAGATTTTTCTGCTTTAAATGCAACTCTTTCATCCTGCTCCGTTTTTCCAAGAAGCTCATCCTTATTATCGCGGCTCACGCTTTCTACAAGAACCTTTGCAACAGTGCCAACACGCTTCTGCATCTCTTCGGCTGTAATCTTAAGCTGTAAATCAATCACACGCTGCAAACGAGCCTTTTTCTCTTCTTCATCAATCTGGTCTTCCATTTTTACAGCAGGAGTTCCTTCTCGCGGATTGTAATAATACATAAAAGCATTTTCATAGCGGATTTCCTTCATCAAAGAAAGCACCGCTTCAACATCTTCTTCAGTTTCGCCAGGAAAGCCCATCATCAAATCGGTAGTAAGCGAAACATCAGGAATTGCCTTTTTGATTTTTGCAACAAGCTCCAGATACTGCTCGCGGGTGTAACGGCGGTTCATCCTTCTTAAAATCTCACTCGAACCGTGCTGCACCGGCAGATGAATGTGGTGGCACAAAACCGGCTCCTTCGCAATCACCTCAATTACCGCATCCGATAAATCCTTAGGATGGCTCGACATAAAGCGCACCCACTCGATGCTTGATTTTGTCTCGCGCAAATGGTCTGCAATAATCTGAAGAAGTCCCGCAAAATCAACAAGTCCAGAAGGGGAAAGTCTTCCCCTCGCTCCCAAGTTCTCACTCACTTCGTTCGCTCCGGTCTTGTCCGCTACCCCTTCTAACGGGGTATTCTTTTCAGTCTGCTCCCCGTAACGCCCCGCAACTGAATCATACATTTCCTGGTAACTGTTCACATTCTGCCCCAGCAGTGTAATTTCTCTTACACCATAACTGGAAAGCACATCAATCTCTTTTAAAATCTCGCACACCGGTCTGCTGCACTCACGCCCGCGAACATACGGAACAATGCAGTAAGTACAGAAATTATTGCAGCCGTGCATAATCGGAACAAAGGCAGTAAAGGCACCCGGCTCTAAAGAAAGAGGAGCAAACTCGTAAGGCACATCATCATCAAGCTGGCCTGCTACCGTATGCTTTTCCATTGCTCCTATAATTTGACCAAAATACTGCTTTGCATAGGTTCCCACTACATAATCAATAAAGGGATAATCCTTCTGCAATGTTTTTAAGAGTCGTTCTGCCATACAACCTGTAACAACAAGAGTAAGAGGTTTTGGTCCATCCTTTACATATTCAACAGCCTTTTCAAGAAACTTTCCCTTTGCACTCTTATCGCAGGAACGTACAGCCTTAAGTCCTGAATACCAGCCCAGTCGCCCAAAAATTCTGTTCTCTGCAGTAGCGCGTACAGAACAAGTGTTTATAATCACTAGATCAGCAACCTGTGCATCTTCGGCCTTAATCCAGTTACGCGACAAAAGCAGCTGTTCAATCGCCGCCGATTCCGCAATATTCATCTGGCAGCCATACGTTTCAAAAAAATATGTCATAAATTAATCCTATTCTTTTCCATTATATTCCGTGTATGCATACGCATTATGATTATGAATGCTTTCTTCGGTCTGAGCTTCTACCGAAAAATACGGGAAGCCCATTTTCTTTAATCCAAGATAAACCTCGCGCACAACATCTTCTACAAAACGGGGATTATCATAAGCATGCTCTGTTACATACTTTTCGTCCTGACGTTTGAGCAGCGTGTACAGCGGTGTAGAAGCCGCATCCTCTATCACAGAAATTATATCTTCAATCCAGAAAAAATCCTTGTATAAAAGGCGAACCT
>JAEEGK010007157.1_pt1 | contig 26629 bp, 17 predicted proteins | sample 8958771 | NCBI WGS metagenome assembly JAEEGK01 (sample SAMN16246547, study PRJNA631951) | gut metagenome | biome: gut microbiome; feature: rumen; material: SC-attached | host: Bos | place: Iran: Karaj | collected 2018-10 | reverse complement strand
ATCTGAGCTATACCGGTGAATATACCTATCGCCTGAAACCTTCCTACAACACCTTCAACATCATGAACTCCCAGGAGCAGATGGAAATCTACCAGGAGTTGCAGCAGAAGGGTTTCCTTAATTATGCAGAAACGGCCAATGCTTCCGCGAGCGGTGTTTATGGCAAGATGTACCAGCTTCTCACCCAGTATGACGCCACTTCCGGTAAGTTCGGTCTTGAGAACACGGAGGCTGCCCGCAACGCTTACCTTCGCGCCGCCGAATACCGTAACACCGACTGGTTTGACATCCTGTTCAACAACAGTATCCAGCATAACCACTCCCTGAGTGCTTCCGGTGGTACCGAGAAGGGTAACTACTACGCCTCCCTCTCCATTATGCAGGATCCGGGTTGGACCTTGCAGAGCAAGGTGTCCCGTTACACGGCCAATATCAACACTACCTACAAGGTTTCCGATAAGGTTTCCGTCGGTCTCATCAGCAATGCTTCCTACCGTAAGCAGCGCGCTCCCGGAACTCTTTCCAGCGACACCGATGAGGTGAACGGAACTGTCAAGCGTGACTTTGATATCAACCCTTACAGCTACGCCCTCAATACGTCCCGTACGCTGGACCCCGATGAGTTTTATACCCGTAACTATTCTCCCTTTAACATTATCCATGAGCTCAATAACAACTATCTGGATCTGAGCGTGATGGATATCCGTGTCCAGGGAGAGGTGAAATACAAGCCCATTCAGCATCTGGAGTTAGGCGCACTGGCTTCCTATAAGTACACCGGTACTTCCCGTGAGCATCTTGTAAATGACGCCTCCAACCAGGCAATCGCTTACAGGCAGATGCCTACGTCCGTTATCCGTGATTCTAACCCTTTCCTTTACAAGGACCCCGATCATCCGTTCGACCTTAAAAAGACAGTCCTTCCCGAGGGTGGTTTCTTTACTAGAGATTCCAACGAACTGAACGGATGGGATTTGCGTCTGTCCGCCAATTACAGCAACACCTTCAACAACGACCATATCGTCAACGTGTATGGCGGTATGGAGGTTAACAGCATTGACCGTCACGGCTCAACCTTTACCGGCGCCGGCATGCAGTTCGAACTGGGCGAGGTTGCTGCTTTTGACTACAACTACTTCAAGAAACTCCAGGAAGGTGGCATGCAGTACTTTGAGCTGCATAACCGTCACGACCGCAGTGCTGCCTTCTTCGCCAATGCCACATACTCCTACAAGGGAAAGTACACGTTCAATGGCACGGTTCGTTATGAGGGTACCAACCGCCTGGGTAAATCTCGCCAGGCCCGTTGGCTCCCTACCTGGAACATCTCCGGTTCCTGGAATGCTCATGAGGAAGATTGGATGAAGGCTCTTTATCCCACGTTCTCTCACTTGAGCCTGAAGGCTTCCTACTCCCTTACGGGTGACCGTGGCCCTTCCACCGTGACTAACTCGCAGGTCGTTATCCGGGCAGCTACACCCTACCGTCCTTTTACCGCCGTTCAGGAAACCGGTTTGGAGATTGAGGATTTGGCCAACTATGAGCTCACCTACGAAAAGAAGCATGAGTTCAACGTTACGCTCGAGGCTGGTTTCTTCGACAACCGCATCAATGTCGTCGCCGACTGGTACACCCGTGAGAACTTTGACCTGATCGGTCCCGTTAACACGCAGGGTATCGGTGGCGGTGGTATCGTAAAGATGGGTAACTCCGCTTCCATGCACTCCGATGGTATGGAACTCTCCCTCTCCACAACCAATATCAAGACGCGCGACTTCAGCTGGACCACCAGCTTCATCTACTCCCACTCTTACAATGAAGTGACCAAGCTGGAGAACACCTCCCGTGTTCTTTCCATGGTGAGTGGTTCCGGTTTTGCAAAGAAAGGTTATCCTGTGCGCAGCCTCTTCTCCATTCCCTTTACTGGCCTGAATGAAGAAGGTCTCCCCACCTTCATCAATGAGAACAAGCAGCCGACGATTGCTGAATTCAACTTCCAGGCTTCTGAGCCCGAGAAACTGGAGTATCTGGAGTATTCCGGCAGCATCGATCCCACCGATGTGGGTTCCTTCGGCAACATCTTCGCCTGGAAGGGATTCAAGCTGAACGTCTTCTTTACGTATTCCTTCGGAAATGTAGTCCGTCTGGATCGCGTCTTCAAGAATTCCTATAGCGACCTGGATTCCATGCCCCGTGAGTTTGCAGACCGTTGGACTGTGGCCGGCGATGAAGCGATCACTACCATTCCCGTGATTCCCAGCTCCTGGCAGAACCGCTATTACAGAGAAAAGAATCAGTATCTGGACCGTGCTTATAATGCTTACAACTATTCCACCGATCGTGTGGCCAAGGGAGACTTCATCCGTCTCAAGGAGATTTCCCTGGCGTATGATTTCCCCAAGCAGGTGGCAAAGAAGCTGGGCGTTGGAAGCCTGGGCATGAAAGTGCAGGCCACCAACCTCTTCCTCCTGTACTCTGACAGTAAGTTGAACGGCCAGGATCCGGAGTTCTTCAATACCGGTGGTGTCGCCCTGCCTATGGCAAAGCAGTTCACTTTCACCCTTAAGATCGGTCTTTAATTTAATTGGCTCAATAATATGAAAACTAAATATATTTTCGCTGCGTCCCTGATGCTCTTGGGCCTTGCTTCCTGCGACAAGTTCCTGGATGTGATGCCCGATAACCGCACCGAGCTGGATAGCGCAGACAAAATTCGCAGGCTGCTTGTAACTGCATATCCTTCTGTTGATTATCTCTTCTTCAACGAACTGATGTCCGACAACAACGAGAATCTGGGCGATAACAATCCCTACACGGATGTTATCTACGATCAGATTTACTCTTGGAGTGATGTGACGGAGGATTGGTTCGCTTGCCCTGCATGGGTGTGGGAGAATTGCTATCGCGCCATTGCTTCTGCCAACCAGGCTCTCCTGACGATGGAAGAGAAGGGAGGCGCCGAAGCCATTGGCTGCCAGGCGGAAATGGCGGAAGCCCTCATCTGCCGTGCCTTCTCTCATTTTATCCTTGTCAACACGTTCTGCATGAACTATAACCCGGAGACCTCTGACACGGATCTGGGCATCCCCTACATGACAAGATCGGAGACCACCTTGAATCCGAAATATGAGCGTGGAACCGTGGCCGAGGTTTATCAGCATATCGACGAGGATATCCAGGCCGCTCTGCCTTATCTGTCGGACTCTTATTACAAAGTCCCTCAGTATCATTTCACGAGGAAGGCAGCCAATGCTTTTGCTGCTCGTTTCTACCTCTTCTATGAAAAGTGGGAACAGGCCGAGAAGTATGCCGATGCGGCACTGGGTGCTATGCCCCGGCTGCGTGATTTGAAGAAATTCAGCACCATCACTCGTGACTTTGATGCGTGGTGCGACCAGTTCATCAGCCCCTCCGAGAAAGCCAATCTGCTCATGCTTGGCGCGAACTCGATTTACGGGCGGTCTTATTGCAAGGCCGCGGGATATTGTGAGAAATATTCTCATACTCGCTATACGGCCAATAATGAAGACCTTTTTGCTGCCAATATCTGGGGCAATACAGCAGGTTTTGGTTCCGCAAGTCTGTACTATATGCCTCCGGCACAGTACAGCGGAAACAACTTTGACAAAGTAACCACCTGGAGAATCAACGAGCATGCACAGATTGCAGATGCTGTTGCCGAGACAGTTACTCCTTTTATGTTCTTCCCGGCCTTGACCATTGATGAAACCCTGCTGGTCCGTGCGGAGGCCCGTGTGCTTCAGGGCAAGTATGAAGAGGCTGCCGAGGACCTTACTCTCTGGATGCAGAATAATATCAAAACCGAGATGGTCCTCACGCCGGAGAAAATCCTGGCGTTCTACTCCGACCACGGTGATTTCACCTATGCAACCTGGGATAATTCCACCATCAAGAAGCATCTGAATCCCGCTTTCTATATCGGCGCCGAGAATGGTCTTCGTGAGTGCATGATCCAGTGTGTGCTGGGCTTCCGCCGCATCGAGGGCTTCGCCCTTGGTCTGCGCTGGTGGGATGTCAAGCGCTACGGCATCGAAATCTGGCGCCGTACCATGAATGCCAATGGTACTCCCGGGCGTCTGGATGATGTCCTTCTGAAGGATGATCCCCGTCGTGCCATTCAGTTGCCCATGCAGGTTATCGATGCAGGTCTTGAAGCCAATCCCCGCAACAAGTAATCAAGGAGGAAAGTAATATGAAAAAATATATCAAGTATTTTGCTGTCGCGGCCGCTTCTGTTTTGGCCCTTGCCTCCTGCAAGCAGGAGCAGCTTAACCAGGAGAGCGTCATCAAGGACAGCCGTGCTGAACAAACGGAGTTTGACAAGTGGCTGGCTAACAATCTGCTCAATCCGTACAATATTCAGATTAAGTACCGTTATGAGCTGATGGAGACCAACTTCTCCTATTGGACAACTCCGGCAGACTACGAGCAGTCTATCATCTATGCCCATCTTGTCAAGTACCTGTGCGTTGATACCTATGACGAGGTTGCCGGTACCACTTTTACCTGCAAGTACTTCCCGAAGTTGTTCTTCCTGGAAGGAACCTTCCATTATGACAACAACGGTCAGATGATTCTGGGTACTGCCGAAGGTGGACGTAAGATTTTCCTGGGCGGCGTGAATCACCTTCGCGGTGTGCTTGAAGAAGCACAGGAAGCGCAGGACGCCGGTACACTTAATGAATTTTACTTCAAGACCATCCACCACGAGTTTACCCACATCCTGAACCAGACCAAGGATTTCACTCCGGACTACAAGATGATCTCGGGTACTGATTATGTGCTGAATGCGTGGGATGAGACGAATCGTACGACTTACCTGAAATTTGGTTTCATCAGCCAGTATTCGCAGCATTCCGACCGGGAGGATTTCGCCGAGATGCTTTCTACCTATGTTATCAACACGCCTCAGCAGTGGAACGCCTGGATGAGCCAGGCAGGAACGGAAGGCGCAAAGAAGATTGAACAGAAGCTCGAGATGGTCCGCAGTTATATGCTGGAAGCCTGGGATATCGATCTTGACGAGCTTCGCGACGTAGTTCTTCGCCGCACCGACGATGTCCTTGCCGGCCGTGTGAACCTTACCGATTTGACTTTTTAGAACATGATGTCTATGAAAACCAAATACTTATTTGTTTTTGCTGCACTTGCTGCCGTTTTTTCCTGCCAGAAGCCGGAAAAGGTCTTCGATGAGCCCTCATCGACGCGCATGGAGAAATTCCTGGACAATGTTCAGAAAGTGATCTCTGAGTCGGAGAACGGCTGGTACATGGCTTATTACACAAAGCACGAGAATACTGTTGGTGCAGGAAGCATCTACACCATTCAGTTTGATAAACCGGGTGCCGGCAAGGCCACCATCTTTCATGAGGAGGTAAAACCTGCCGAAGGTTGGGGAGACACTTGCACGTACAAACTGACCCGCGATGAAGGTCCCGTACTTTCGTTCGATTCTTACAATGTGGCCATGCATTATTATGCCACATCTTCCGGTCAGTTCTACCAGTCCCGTGGCGGCGACTTTGAGTTCTGCATTGTCAGCGCCTGTGCAGATTCTGTCGTGATGCGTGGAAAAAGAACTCACAACACCTACAAGATGTATCCGCTGGCGGAAAAGGCCGATGCCTATATCGAGAAGATTCACGACATGGCCGCATCCCTTTCTGTAGGATTGCTTGAGACGGAGATTACCGGCGGTCTTGTGGAGATGTCAATTGATTACAACAAGCGTACGATTTCCATCGGACGCAAGGGTTCCGAGCAGAGCGAAATTGTCGATGTCCCTTTCATCATCACTCCTACCGGTTTCAAACTGTATGAGACCCTGGATTTCCAGGGCGTCAAGTTTAAAGACTTCGTGTATGATGCAGATGCGATGTCCCTTACTTCCAACGGGATCACCTTTAATATGATTGTTCCCGAGGGATATATGGCTTACAATCGTTTCCTCGGAAAATACAAGATGACCGTGGGCGCTGCCGGCGTAGGTCCTCTGAATGTTGAGATTGTTAAAGATGTTGTCGGTCGCAGTTACAAGCTCAAGGGCGTGAATCCCAAGTACGATATCAGTTTGAATTATAATGCCGGCCAGGGCGCCTTGAACTGGATGTCCCAGGTTGTGGGAACCACAGAGCAGGGACACGTAATCTGGCTCTGCGCCTGGGCGGTGCTCAATGGTCAGGACGGAACATTTACATGGTCGGATACTGTTGGAATGCGTTCCGTTGCCGACGACATCAACAAAGAAGACTTTGTCCTGAGTATGGTGGACTTCGGCACCCTCTCGGGCAACGTGGTTGACTCCTACATCATGTTTGACCTGACCGAGTATCAGCAGAGCAATACCGTCAATCAGACATTGCCTACCTCCTGGTACTTCCCCGGCGGTAACTACCGTCTTACCGGTCCCATCACCCTTGCCAAAATAGTGGAGGAATAGATCTATGAAAAAAGTTTTTACCATTATAAGTGTTGCCGCGCTGCTTCTTCTTGCTTTCTCCTGCAAAAAGAACGGTTACGAGATTCCGGAAAAATATAAGGTTGCAGAGGAGCTCTCCGTCAAAGGAAGCGCTCATGTGGAGTTTGGAGCTGCCGGCGGCAGCCAGTCCCTTTCTGTTTTGCACAACAGCGAGGCCGTTACCGTCAAGGCAGACGCCGAGTGGGTGAACGTTTCGGCTTCCGACCAGAATGTGATTATCTCCTGCGACGAAAACTTTGCCTTGACTTACCGTTATGCGCAGGTTACCATTTCGTCATCTGGCAAATCCTGCAGTATTCAGGTGAAGCAGAACGGCGTTACCAATGAATACCTCTGGGAGGAATCCTACTCCTTTGCCGCTGCCGGCGGAGAGGTTGCCCTGAAGTATCTTCCCACTACCCTCTCCATCAAACTTAAGGTGGAAGGAAGCGAGTGGATTACTGCAGCTGCGACGGATAATACACTCAAAATCCTGGCCGCCAAAAACGAAACCGGCGAAGCGCGTACGGGCAAGGTTACCTGGCAGGCCGGTGAGGATATCCGTGAGATCGTGATTACCCAGGCCAAGGGTAACGGCGGCGGTGGCGACGAACCGGGTGAAGTGACTTATGCTTCCTGGATTGGCAGCTGGAGTTCCTCGGCAGGAACCCTGGTGATTTCCGAATTGAGCGAGGCGGATCATATCTATCTCATGTCTTTCGAACAGTTTGGAGAGCAGAATGTCCCCGCATTCTTTAATGAGGAAACCGGCGCACTGGAGTTCTATGCGTATGAAATTGGAACAGAAGGGAATTGGACCTATTGGTTCTGTTCGGTTGACTCCGAAAATTATATTGAGACGGGCGGCCCCAACGATGACATCATGCTGGCGTCCGCTACCCTGAATGCGGCCAAGACGGCCTTCACCATCAAAGGAAACGAATACACGGCTGTTTACAACGGGACTCCCTACGATGAGGTTATCGTCAAGCTTGTTGTTGCTGGATATCTTTCTGAGAAAGAGGGTGATAAATCTGTCGGCTGGTACTCCTTCAACAATATGGAACCGGTTGATTTGCCCGCAGCATATATAAAGGCCGGAACCACTTCCGTGAAAAACACCCCGTTGGTACTTGCTCCCAAGTATGGCATTTCTTCTATAAAACAGTTTCAGACGCGTTAACTGAATGAGAAAAGTCTGTTGGATAATTGTATGCACGGCGCTCGCTTTTTCCTGCACGCGTGAAATGCCTCAGCATGTATCCGCTCCCGCCCTTAGGACGGGAACGGTCACCATGGAGGCGTCTCCGCGCGCTAGTCTTGGGGTAGAGCCCGGCGTGGCCATTGTCTATCTGGATAAGCCTTTCACGGCCCAGGCCGAGAGAGGAGGCGCCCAAAAACTTCTTCCTCAGCAGTTGAAGGTGACCTCCATGAAGCGCCTTTTCCCCGATGCGGGGGAGTGGGAGCCTCGTACCCGGGCTGCCGGCCTGCATCGCTGGTATGTCGTTGAATTCGACAGGAACATATCCACCGACGATGCTATGCTGGCCCTGCAGGGTGTCCCCGGTGTCCAGAAGGTGGAACCCAGCCGTGTCATTAAACCCGAGGTAAGCGTCAATGATCCTTATTGGGCTCAGATGTGGGGTGTGAACAACACCGATTATCCGGGATATGACATCAATGTCAAGGCGGTGTGGGATTACTATGGTACCATGGGAAGCCCTTCGGTGACGGTAGGTGTAGTTGATGGAGGTATCTCACTCTCCCATCCCGACCTGAAAGCCAACATTGCATCGACCGGTCACTACAACTATGTCGATAACAAGGAGGGCGCAAGCGCTATCGTTGATCACGACCACGGCACGCATGTGGCCGGGACCATCGCTGCCGTCGGCAACAATGGAGTCGGCGTGATTGGCGTAGCAGGTGGAAACGCTGCTGCCGGCAAGCCCGGCGTGAAGCTTCTTTCCCTGCAGGTGTTCAAGACGCTCCCGAACGGGAATGACGCCACCGCTCCCAGTTTTGCCAGAGCCATCAAAGAGGCGGCGGACAGGGGAGCCATCATTTGCCAGAACAGCTGGGGAAACAATTTTGATTTCAATGATGACGGCAAGGTGATCGGTTATGAACTGGAGTATGCCCGCAGTGCGCACGAGAATCCGGATGGGTCTTTCGTCCAGGCTGTCGAGTACTTCAACAAGTTCGCCGGTTGCGACAACCAGGGCAACCAGTTGCCGAATTCCCCCATGAAGGGTGGCGTGGTTATCTTTTCTGCCGGCAACGCGGACATTCCCTATGGTTCTCCGGGCAGTTATGACGGATGTATTTCCGTCGGCGCCATCAATAAGAATGGTACCCGCGCCAGCTTCTCCAACTACGGTGATTGGGTGGATATCTGCGCTCCCGGCGTGGGAGTTTACAGCACCTTCCTGAATGGTGGATATATCTCCTATAGCGGAACGTCCATGGCTTGCCCGCATGTCAGCGGTGTCGCCGCCCTCATCGTCTCCCATTTCGGGGGACAGGGCTTTACGGCCGAGGAACTCCGGACCCGCCTCATCGGCGGAGCCAAACCCATCGGCGTAACTACCGGCAACAAGCCTATCGGCCCGCTTGTGGACGCCATGGGCTCTTTCCAGATCAATGGTACGGGCGCCGTACCCGACCCTGTTTCGGGTTTCACGGTAACGCCCGTGGGACATAACCTCAAGGTGGATTTCAAGGCTGTGCAGGCTTATGGATACATGGTCCTGGCCTCCCGTTCTTCCTCTTCCCTTGAGAAGGTCTCTTATGACAATCCGGCCAGCGATGTATCTTACGCCAACAAGGTGCTGATGAATGCGGAACCCGGTTCCGACCAGAGCATTGTCCTCACCGGTCTTATGCCGGACAAGGACTACTATGTGTCCATCGTCGCTTACAGTTATGACCGGAAGTACTCCGAAAAGGCAAGCATCCAGAAGGTGCACACAGCTGTGAACCTGGCTCCCGTCGTTGACATTCCGGACTATCCGGCGCAGGGCTTTGTGTTCGATCACTACCAGAATATATCGCTTCCCGTCAGTTTCTCCGATCCTGACGGTGATGCCATCACGGTGGATATGCGCAATTCCGGCACGGGAAGGGCTAAGTTGGAATCCAACAACGGATCCTCCGTCCTGTACAACTTCCAGCTTATCTGCATGCTCTCCCAGCCGGGTAATTATTCTGCCATCATTACTGCGACGGATGAACTGGGCGCACAGAAGAGATTGACGGTAAACTACACCGTGAAGCCCAATACGGAGCCCAAAGTGCTCAAGCAGCCTTCCGCTGTCCTTTTGGACGGGAAGGGACAGGAATACTCGCTGGATCTGTCCGAGTATCTACAGGATCCCGACGGGGAAGTCCTTACGTACAAGGCAGTTTCCGTTGACAATGCAGTCGCCTCTGTTGATGTGAAGGGCTCTGTCCTTACGGTCAAATCCGTTTCCGACGGTGTCTGCAAGGTGAAAGTGGCGGGCGTGGACCACGACGACAAGAAAGTTACGGCCGAGTTCTCCGTCCTTGTAAAGCCCGAAGGTGCCGGTGAAGTCTTCATCCCCGGAAAAACCGTCCTTACGAAGGGCAATCTCACCGTCATTCCCGGTGTCGAGGAGGCTCCCACTACGGTTCGCCTCATCTCTTCTTCCGGTGTTGTCGTGTACGAACATTCCGGCAGCCACAGCGTGAACAATCCGATTGTCCTCAATGTGGACAGCCTGGCTCCCGGTTACTATACCCTTGAAGTTACTTACAAGGGCGAAGTTTATACCTTTACCATTGTCAAACGATGAAAATCCGTCATTGCATACTTCTCGCTTCCGCGCTGCTGCTCACCTGGTCTCTCAAGGCCCAGGAGCAACTGCCGGCCAACGAGGTCTTCGAGTTCCTGAGTTTCCCCCGCGGGGTAGCTCAGACGGGCATGGCGGGTGCCGGCAAGACGCTGCTCTCCGAGTCAACGGCCCTTGCTGCGTTTGACAATCCTGCCGTGCTTCCCTTCGCGCTGAATCACGTGGACGCGACGGTCGTTTATGGCCGATGGGCTCCCGCCCATCCCAACACCCTCACAAATAACCTGGGAGGCGGCGTTTCTGCCCGCCTGGGCAAGGGGTTCGCCGTTTCTGCAGCCGTAATCAATCAGGCTCACGCGGAGGTCGATTTTGGCGGCGAGGCCGGGACATTCACACCCCGTGACCTTGTTGTCGCCTTCGGCGCCGGTGTTTCCTTCGGGGAGCACGTGAGCGTGGGCGTATCGGCCCGTCTGGTCAAGCAGCAGGTGATGGCGGACTATCAGCTTTCCGCCACGGCTATTACGGCTATGGTTCAGTACAGGAAGGACGCCCTCAATGTGGCAGCCGGCCTGGCCAACCTGGGCGCCGGTGTCAAGTCGGAGAACGAGAGCGTTTCTTCCCTGCCGGCATCGGCCCGTCTGGCGGCTTCCTATGAGCTGCCCGCCGGCCCCGGCGCGTTCACCTGCGCTCTGGACGCCGATTACTACTTCAGCGGCAAGATTGGCGTTTCCGCCGGCGTTGCCTACGCTTTCAAGGACATGCTTTTTGCGCGTGCCGGTTACCGCTATGCTACTGCCGGCGCCGCGTTCCCTTCCCATCTCGCGCTTGGCGTAGGGGCAAAATGGAAGGGCCTTGGCCTGGACATCTCTTACCTGACAGCCAATGCGCAGATCGGCAATTCCATTTGCGCGGGTATCAGCTATCGTTTTTAACTGCAATTAATTTATTAACCCAAAAATATTAATCATTATGAAAAAATCCATTTGGACTGTACTGCTCTCCGCGCTGGTAGCGCTGTTGGCGGTAGGCTGCGCCAAGGAGGCCGATCTGTCTGACCTCAAGAATAAGGTCAGCGATCTGGACAAGCGGGTCACCGCCCTCGAGGACGCAATCGACGAAATCAACAAGGAGACAATCCCTGGTTTGAAGAATCTGGTGGATGCTGTGAACAACAAGATCACAATCCAGTCTGTTGTTGAAGGGGATGGTGAGTACACCATTAACTTCACTGACGGGACCTCCGCCGTTATCAAAAATGGTAACGACGGCGAGGACGGCGACGACGCCGAGGCTCCCGTTATCAGCATCACTCTGGGTGAAGACGGTATCTACTACTGGACCGTCAACGGCCAGCTCATGAAAGACGAGGCCGGCAACCCGCTGCCTGTTACCGCCAAGGGTGACAAGGGCGACAAGGGCGAGACTGGTGATAAGGGTGAAGATGGTGACAAAGGTGACAAGGGCGAGGATGGTATCACTCCTCTGTTCGGCACCAGCTCCGAAGGAAAGGTCATCGTTTCCTACGATAACGGTGAAACCTGGAAACCCCTCGGCTTCAGCGTAATCGACGGCTCCGCCTTCACCTCCGCTTATATTGACGAGAACAAGTCCACCGAGGATTACATCGTCCTGGTTGTGGGTGAGACCGAGGTCCAGATCCCCAAGGAGAAGACCTTCTCCCTGAAGATTACGTACGATGGGAAACTCAATTCCGTGGGTATCAACGCCGGTGAGACCATCGCTCTCGAGTATGCCGTTCAGGGTGTTTCCTCTACCGATGAGGTGACCGTCGATATTCTCAGCGCAACTGCTGGCATCACCGCCAAGATTGCTGCTGTCGATGCCGTTAGCGGTTATATTATGATTTCTGTCCCCGCTGCCGATCCTGAGGCTACCGAGCCCGCCAAGATCGAAGGCAAGATCTTTGTCTTCGCCGACAACAACAAGGGCAAGTCCAACATCAAGGTGATCTCCCTCGAGAAGGGTGAAATCGCCGCCGTTGCCGATGTCTCCGCTCAGGCTCCCGCCGCCGGTGGCGAGTTCGAACTCACCGTGACCACCAACAAGGAGTACAATGTGAATGTCAATGACGAAGCTGCTTCCTGGCTCTCCGTCGTTGAGACCAAGGCTACCCACACCGACAAACTCAAGATTGTCGCCGCCAAGAACGAAACCGGCGCTTACCGCGTGGGTACTGTAACTATCAACGACCGCAACACGGCCGACAAGATTGAAGAATTCACTGTCGTTCAGCAGCCTTCCGCTGAGGTTGCCACCGATATCGCTTCTGTACGTGAACTTGAAGATGGCGCTCCTGTTTTTGTAAAGGATGCTATTGTTCTGGCTGCGACCAAGAGCGGCGTTCTAGTTGGTGATGCCAATGGCGGTTATGTTTATGTTCCCCTGAAGGACAATCTTGCCGTTGTTCGCGGTGATGTCGTTTCCTTCTCCGGCGTTAAGAAGACTGCCGAAACTCCTGCCATCACTTATGTGGAAGTTGAATCCATTGAAGATGATGACTATGAGGGCGAAATCCCCGACCTGATGTGGATGTACTATGGTTTTGCGGCCCAGATGGACGCATCAACCAGCATTCATACCACTTTTGTTGCCAACATGTCTAAGGATGCTGAAACCGGCGCCATGATTGCCACTCCTTTCTATGGACAGTCCTTCATCGTGGTGGATCCCATGTCTTCCTATGATGTAGAGGCTTTCGATGGCAAACTTGTGACCATCGAGGGATATACTAACGGTGGCGTTGTTACGGACGAGTCTGAAGCTTATTCCTTCATGCTTACTGGTATCAAGGAGCTTAGCTATACCGTTAATCCTAACTGGACCCTTTCCTTTGATCCCGGCACCCAGGCTATCACCAATACCGTGTCCGGCGGCGATGAGAACGAGTGGTATGGTTTCATCGTAGTCAAGGCCGAGATGGTTGGGGCCGAGGCTTCCTACGCTACCATTGAAGAAATGATTCAGGATGCCCTCCCTTATTCTTCGGACGACATTCAGTATACAATCAATGGCGAGTATGCTGGTTATCCTACCTCGCTGATTATTAATTATATCCTGGAGGACTCCATTATGCAGGGTACCGGCTCTATGGCTTTTGATATCCCTTATGGGAAATACATTGCCATCGCTTATGGTATGGAGGATGGAACCTTCAATCTTACCGGTAACTATGCTACCCTTGAGTTTGAATACGCAGATCCTCACGTGCCGGCCGCATATGATGAATTCCTTGGCGATTGGGTCGTGGGCTCTTCCAAGTGGACTGTCACAGAGAAGGAGAACGGTGTTTCTTATTCGATTGCCGGTGGCCTTGGCTCCACGGGTCTGATCATGACCGCCAATTATAAAGATGGTGCAATGGAGGTTGTCGAGAGCGCATACGAGAACACGCTGACCTCAAGCTACGGAACCGTTGAGAACGTCATCATTGGCGGTGGCTTCTCGGAGGGTACTACCAATTACTGGGGGTATCAATACCTGAGCGACGATGTGATCAATGTTATCATGACTGTTGGAAAACTCGATGACGGGTCCTTTGACGTGACCGGCGGCGATTGCTTTGTTACCTATGAGAGCGGTGAAACCGGTACCGAGCCGTTTACTTACTATGGTGTCTGGGGCATTCTTGGCGATGATGCCGGACAGTATGCCGGTCGTGTCATTACGATGGTTAGGAATAACATCCCGAGTAGTATCGAGAAGTATATTCCTGATACAACCGAGTATTTCTTTAAGGCAGACTTTGAAGATGCTTCCTGCCTGGATGACTGGACGCTTATCGACGCTGACGGAGATGGCAACAAATGGTACTTTATCAACACCTTGGGCGGCCATGCTTCTACAGGTATGATTACCAGTGCCTCGTATTCTGGCACGGCCCTCCAGCCGGACAACTGGGCCTTTACTCCCCAGATTGAACTTTCTTCCGAGTCGAACTTCCTGTCCTTCTGGGTTTGCGCCCAGGATGCAAGTTATCCGAAGGAACATTATGCTGTCTATGTGACCAAGAGCATTCCTACGAGTGGTAAGATTGAGGACGGTTGTGAGGTGCTCATTCCTGAGACTGTCCTTTCTGCCAACGGTGCTCCCGCTACCGAGGCAATGGGTGCTTGGAAAAAGCAGATTGTTGAAGTGCCCGCCTCATTGAAGGGTGAAAAGGTTTACTTCGGTTTCCGTCACTTCAACTGCACCGACTGGTTCCGTATCAACATTGACGATGTGGCTCTGAGTGAGGTCAAACCCGCCACTTCTGCTACTCCTACCGTATTCAGTGTAACTTCCTCCAATACGCATAAGGGAGGCCATGCGGTGGCAAAATCCGTTAACTTCGAGAAGAAAGCACGCGTTCTTAAGACCAGTGATTCCGCTCCTGCCAAGAAGGCTGTGTCCCACTCTCTGAAAGCTCGGAAGGCCGTCGTTAATGGCGTTCGCAAATAATTATTTTGCGGCAAAATCTTAATCGAAGCGCCCCGCACTCCGGGGCGCTTCTTTTTTTTGCACCTGGCGTCCGTGAGTTTGGGACGCTGGGAGCACTTGGGGCGGGAACGATGTTGAAATAATTTGTATCTTTGTAGTCTATGAGTGACTATATCGTATCTGCCAGAAAGTATCGGCCGGACTCCTTTGAAACGCTCATCGGCCAGGATACCATTGCACGCACCCTGTCCAACTCCATCCGGAGGGGGCAGCTTGCGCACGCCTACCTTTTCTGCGGGCCGCGCGGTGTGGGTAAAACCACAACGGCGCGTATCTTCGCCAAGATGATCAACTGCGCCAACCCGGGGCCCGGGATGGAACCCTGCGGGGAGTGCGAATCCTGCGTGAGCTTCCAGGAGGGCCGGAGCTACTGCATCCACGAACTGGATGCAGCGTCCAACAACTCTGTGGAAGATATCAAGGCGCTCATGGAGCAGGTGCAGGTGCCGCCGCAGGTGGGAAAGTACAGCGTGTATATCATCGACGAGGTGCACATGCTGTCGCAGGCCGCCTTCAACGCCTTCCTCAAAACCCTGGAAGAGCCCCCGGCACACGCCATCTTCATCCTGGCAACCACCGAGAAGCATAAGATCCTTCCCACCATCCTGAGCCGCTGCCAGACCTACGACTTCAACCGCATCTCCATCCCGGACATGGTTCGCAACCTGCAGGGCATCGCGGAAAAGGAAGGCGTAAAGATAGACGACAAGTCCCTGCACGTGATAGCCTCCAAGGCCGATGGTGCCATGCGCGACGCTCTCACCATCTTCGATCAGACGGTGGCCTTCTGCGGTAAGGATGTCAAATACGAGGACGTCATCCGAAACCTCAATGTACTGGACTACGAATTCTGCTTCTCGCTGGTGGAGAATTTCCTCGCGGGAGACTACGCCAGTGCGTTCCTTACCTTCGACAAGATTCTGGCCAAGGGTTTCAACGCCCTTCACTTCGTGGGCTCCCTGTCCACACACCTGAGAAACCTTGTCGTGGCCAAAACCGGTGGCCTGGAACCCCTCCTGGAACTGCCGGACTCCCTCAAGAAAGAATACGCCGCCCAGGCGGCCAAGTGCTCCAACCAGTTCCTCTTTGAAGCACTGGCTACTACCACGGCCTGTGAAACCGGCTACAAGGCGGCTGTCAATCCTCGCCTCCATATTGAATTCGCCCTCATGAAGCTCAGCTACCTGATGGGTAAACCGGCCGACAAGCCTCAGACCCCGGCTCCCATGCCGAAGGCAGAGCCGAAACCGGAACCGAAGGCAGAACCGAAACCGGAGCCGAAGGCAGAACCGAAACCGGAGGCAACAGCCCCGGCACCCCGGCGCCGTGCGGCGAAGACGGGATCGGCCCTTTCGATGAGCGCCATCATGGAGGAAAAACCCAAGGAGACGGAGCAGGATACGTCGGTGCAGGATTCCGCCGCGCTTCCGGAGGACGAAGTCCTGAAGATGAAGTGGAAGGAACTGGCTGGACATTATGGATCCAAGCCGCGTCTCGCCAGTATGCTGCAGAGCGGGAAGGTAGAGGTGAAAGAGGAGAAGGGCGTCAAGGTGGTCGAATTCTTCGTGACCAACGAATCCCAGCGGCAGTGGATTGTGGAGAAGATGCTGCGGGAACTTGAATCCAGTCTCCGCGAACTGGCCGCATGCAGCCGCATTAACGTGGAAGTGTCCGTAACGCCTATGGAAGAGGTGGAGAAAGTCCCTTATATGCCGGAGGAGAAGGCGAAGGATTTAATGGATAAAGAACCTGCGGTGCGCGAACTGGTCGCCGCCATGGGGCTGGACACAAAGTAACATTCTGGGCAAAGCGAAGTATTTATGAAATTAAGAGCAGAAAAACTGGTGAAAAAGTATGGCGTCCGCACCGTGGTGAAGGGCGTCTCCATGGAAGTGCAGCAGGGAGAAATCGTGGGTTTCCTGGGCCCGAACGGTGCCGGCAAGACCACCAGTTTCTATATGATTACGGGACAGGTCAAGCCCAATGGAGGCCAGATCTTCCTTGATTACGATGACGGAACCACCGTCGAAGTTACCACGCTGCCCATGTATCAGCGGGCCCAGCGCGGAATCGGCTACCTCCCGCAGGAGGCCTCCGTGTTTCGCAAGATGAGCGTGGAGGACAACATCATGTCCGTGATGGAGGTCTCCGAGAGCACGAAGAACATGACCCGGGAGCAGCGCGTGGCCCGTATGGAACAGCTCATCGACGAGTTCAATCTCTCCAAGGTGCGCAAGTCTCTGGGAATCCAGCTCAGTGGCGGTGAGCGCCGCCGCTGCGAGATTGCCCGCGCCCTTGCCGTAGATCCCAAGTTCATCCTCCTGGACGAACCTTTTGCCGGCGTGGATCCCATCGCCGTGGAGGATATTCAGTACATTATCGCAAAACTGAAGTACCGTAATATCGGCGTTATCATCACCGACCACAATGTGGGTGAGACCCTGGCCATCACGGACCGCGCCTACCTTCTGTATGAGGGCGTAATCCTGCAGGCAGGCACGCCGGAGGCCCTTGCGGCCGACGAAGACGTGCGCACCAAATACCTCGGTTCCGGCTTTGTCCTGAAGCGTTCCAAGTCGGTGGAACGGGCCCGCAAGGAGGTGGAGGGAGAACACCGCGTTTGACTTTGGCACGGTGCTTGCTTTAACTACAACCGGTTAGTTTAATTGGTTTAGTTAATAAGTAGGTTAGAAAAGAAAACCGGACCTCGTGAGAGATCCGGTTTTTCTATTGTTGTAAGGTGTAAGAAAAGCTTACTGCTCTTCCTGAAGACGAAGCTGCTGAACATAGATAGCCTTCTGGAGCGCCATGCGCTTCTTCACGGAAGGCTTCTCGAAGTTCTTGCGGGAACGGAGCTCGCGGACGGCACCGGTCTTTTCGAATTTGCGCTTGAATTTCTTCAGGGCTCTCTCGATGTTTTCGCCTTCTTTGATGGGTACGATGATCATGCTTTTACACCTCCTTTTTTCTAAATTGGGCTGCAAAGTTAGAAATTATTTGATAATCTACAAAATTATTTGTTAATTTGCTCTAACAGAAATGTTACCACTAACCATTAACAAGCCTAAGATGAAAAAGAAAGCCGACGTTTATCCCTGGAAGTACTCTTCCGTAGGTGGCACAGTCCGCGTGAAAATTCTCAGCGGAAAAGACATTGCCAACCTGTATCAGCTGGACCGCAAGATGTGGACCGTGCTGAGCTGCCCCACCGAAGGCCTCGAGTTTGACGAGAAGGCCCTGAAGATGATCGATCTGGACAGCGACGGCCGCATCCGTGTGGACGAGGTCATCCGCACCTCCCAGTGGCTCACCCGCGTGGTGAGGGACCCCGATCTCCTGCTCAAAGAGGCAGACAGCCTCAAGCTGGAGGATTTCAATGCCGATGACCCCGACGGCGCGCGCCTGCAGGCATCGGCCCGCCAGATTCTGAAGAACCTCGGCCTTAAAAAGGACGAGATTTCCCTGGAGGACACGGCCGACAATGTAAGGATATTCGCCGGCACTAAATTCAACGGCGACGGCATCATCACGCCCGCCAGCGCATCCAATGAGGAGACCGCCAAGCTTATCGAGACCATCGCAGGCGTGGCCAGCGCCATGGACCGCAGCGGCGTACCCGGCATCACCACCGAGCAGATAGAGGCCTTCTACACCGCCTGTGCCGATTATGCCGATTGGCAGCAGGCCGCCACCAAGGAGGTCTTCCCCTTCGGGGACAAGACGGCCGATGCCCTCGCCGCCGTGGATGCTGTCAAAGACAAGGTGGCGGATTTCTTCATGCGCTGCAAACTTATCGGCTTTGAGGCCGGTCTGACGGAGGCTGTGGACGTGAATGTGGAGCAGATTGCGCTCATCGAGGGCAACCTTGCCGCCGCAGCGGACCAGATTGCCCTGCAGCCGCTGGCCAAGCCCGTTGCAGAGTGCACGCTGGACTTCAAGGCCGTGAACCCTGCCTGGAAGGCGGCCATGGATGCCGTCACTGCCCTTACCGGCGTGGGTGAAAAGCCCGTTTCCGAGCAGGACTGGGCCGCGCTGCTGGATAAGTTCGCTCCGTACTGCGCCCACCTGGAAGCCAAGAAGGGCGCCGAGGTGGAAGCCCTTGGCCTGGATGCCGTGAAGGCCATCCTGAAAGAAGACAAGAAGGCGGAGCTGCTCTCCCTCATGGAAAAGGACAAGGCCGAGGAAGCCAACGCCCTCTCCATCGAAGAGGTGGACAAGGTGCTGCGCCTGAACAAATACTTCTACCGTTTCCTGAACAACTACGTTGTCCTGGCCGATTTCTACGACTCCGAACATGTGGCCATGTTCCAGGCCGGTAAGCTCTACATCGACCAGCGCTGCACCGAGCTGTGCATCAAGGTCTCCGGTCCTTCCGCTGAAATCTCTTCCCTGAGCGGAATGTACATCCTTTACTGCGTGTGCACCTGCGAGAAGCTGGGCAAGACGTTCGATATCGCGGCCGTCCTTACCGACGGTGACGTCGATGGCCTGCGGGAAGGGAAGAACGCCGTCTTCTACGACCGTGAAGGAAACGACTACACCGCCAAGGTGGTGGCCATCGTGGATAATCCCATCTCCATCCGGCAGGCTTTCTGGGCTCCGTACAAGAAGGTGGCTCGCATGATCAACGACAAGATTGACAAGGCTGCCGCCGAGAAGAACGAGAAGTCCATGGCGGGTCTCACGGACGCCGCCGACAAGGCCACTTCCGTGAAGGTGGAGGGCGATCCCAAGGAGGCTGCCCAGTCCTTCACTTCCAGCTTCGACATCGCCAAGTTCGCCGGCGTGTTCGCCGCCATCGGCCTGGCTATCGGCTATATCGGCCAGTTCATCGTCAAGGTCATCGAGGGTGCCGCCGCCCTCAAGTTCTGGCAGCTGGTGCTGGTAATCATCGGCATTATGCTCCTTATTTCCGGACCGTCCATGTTCATCGCCTGGCGGAAATTGCGCAAGCGTGACCTGGGTCCTGTCCTGAATGCCAATGGCTGGGCCATCAACGCCAAGTCCCTGGTGAGAGTGAAATTCGGTAAAACCCTTACTTCCCTGGCCAAGTTCCCCAAACTTACCGCCGTGGATCCCGAGGCACGCGCCAAGGTTACCCGCCGGTGGGTGTTCGGGCTTCTCGCGCTGGCGGCCGTCACGCTGGGCGTGCTGGTCGGCCTGGGAGTCATTAAACTCTGGTAATGGATACTTATTTCCCCTATTCCCAATATGTGACGGGCCGCAATTTCGTGGGCCGGCGCAGTGACGTGACGCTCCTGGGTAATCTTCTTACCCAGAGCGAACACGTCGTGCTTAGCGAACCTCCCAAGACCGGAAAGACCTCGCTGGTCCAGCAGGCGCTCTATGCCCTGCGGGTGAAGAATGTCACCTTCTCGGTGGGGCAGTTCTCGGCCCTGAACATCCGCACGAGGGAGGCGTTCCTCCTGCGGCTGGGGTCCACGCTCCTGCGCATGGCGGGCTCCACGCCGGCGGAGTATGCAGACCTCGCCCAGCGCTATCTGGAGGGGACGCACTTTGTCTTTGACCCCGTCGCCTACGAGGCCGACGGCTCCATCCTCTCGCTGAGCTGGGAACTGGAGGAGGCGGATGTGTCGGCCCTGATGAATCTGCCTTTCCGCATGGCGCAGGAGAGGGGAGACCGGCTCATCCTGATTATCGACGAATTCCACTGCCTGAGCATGCTGGAGGACCCGGACTCCGTTCTGCGTCCCTTGAGCAATTCGCTGAAGGAGAACCGCGAGAACCGTCGTTTCTCTTACATCTTCTGCGGGTCGGGTGTCAATGCTATGCATGAAATCTTCCACGGAAGTCTCCTGTTTAACCGCCTGGTGGAACGGGTGAAGCTTTCGCCGGTAGACGAGCTGGAGATGTCGGACTATATCCTGCGCGGGTTTACATCGGCCGGTAAAGTGGTCGAGAAAGAGCTCCTGCAGGGGGCGTGCCGCCTTTTCCGCGGGCATCTGTGGTATATCAACCACTTCGCTTCCATCTGCGACGGGATGACGAGGGGTTACCTCATGGAGCCCGGTCTGGTGGATGCGCTGGGGTGTCTCATCTCGGTGCATGAGCCGCGTTTCGCGGACATCGTCGGGAACCTTACCACACACCAGGTGAACCTTCTGCGTGCGACGGTGGACGGCGTCAGCCGCTTCTCCAGCGCGGATGTCATCCGCCGCTACGGGCTCAATTCGTCGGCCAATGTCAAGCGCGTGAAGGATGCCCTTATGAAGAAGGAGGTGCTGCTGTTCGACGAGGACGACAAGCCCGTCATCATCGACCCGCTGTTCGAGTACTGGCTGCGGAAGTATTATTTTGAAATCAAGGACGCATGAAAAAACACATAGTGGTTTTGACGGGCGCCGGCGTTTCGGCCGAGAGTGGTTTCGCTACTTTCCGGGATACCGGAGGGCTGTGGGAGCAGTACGATGTGAACGATGTGGCTTCCATCGAGGGCTGGTACCGCAACCGAAAGCTGGTGCTGGATTTCTATAACGAGCGGCGCGCCCAGCTGAAGGATGCCAGGCCCAATGCGGCCCATGAGGCCATCGCGGCGCTGGAAAGGTCCTACGACGTGGATGTGATTACCCAGAACGTGGACAATCTGCACGAGAGGGCCGGTTCCACGCGGGTGCTGCATCTGCACGGGGAACTCACCAAGGTACGCCCGGAGAACGGCATCTACGACCGCACCGGTTCCGAGGCCGAGGTGATAGACGTGGGATACGAGCCTGTGGTGCTGGGGGACCTCGCTCCCGGCGGCAGCCAGCTTCGGCCGCATATCGTGTTCTTCGGGGAGGCCGTCCCCAATATCGAAAAGGCGATAGACCTTGTCATGAAGGCCGATATCCTGCTGATTGTGGGGTCTTCGCTGCAGGTCTATCCCGCCGCCGGCCTCTACCGCTATGCTCCGTCCGGCTGTCCCATCTATGTGATCGATCCCAAACCCGTTCCCCTGGCCGATCCTCGCGTCACTTTCATCCAGGATGTAGCAACCCGGGGGATGGAGAAGTTCCTCCAAATGTTGTAAAAATATTTGGTATTCAAGGAAAAATCCGTATCTTTGCAGTCCAAAATTTTTAGATGACCGCTAAGCTCAGTCAAGACCTGCCGCAAAGGGCGGGCGCTTACGGCCCAAAACTTTAACAAGTTTTTGTACAATGTACGCAATCGTTGACATTGCAAGCCAGCAGTTTAAAGTGGAAGCTGGCATGGATATCTTCGTGAACCGCCTTGCGGCCAAGAACGGAGAATCCGTGGAGTTCGACAAGGTGCTCCTCGTGGACAATGAGGGCAAAGTGAAGGTCGGCACTCCTTATGTGAAGGGAGCAAAGGTAACCGCCACCGTCGTGGACGATGACGCCAAAGCCAAGAAAGTGCTCGTATTCAAGAAAATTCGTCGCAAGGGTTTCCAGACGCTGAATGGCCATCGCCAGAAGCTCACCAAAATCCACATCGACGCTATCGCTTAACTTTTAAAGACTGAAAGATTATGGCACACAAGAAAGGTCAATCCAGTTCTAAGAACGGTCGTGAGTCGCATTCCAAACGTCTTGGTATCAAGAAGTTCGGCGAGGAAGTCGTAAAGGCCGGCAACATCATCGTGCGTCAGCGCGGTACTGTTCACAACCCTGGTCTCAACGTGGGTATGGGTAAGGATCACACCCTCTACGCTCTCGTAGATGGCACCGTGAAGTTCACCCGCAAGCGTGAAGACAAGTCCTTCGTTTCAGTAGTTCCTTTCGAGAACTAAACCCGAAGGTACAAAAGATTGTAAAAGGAGGACCTGTACCCAAGGGGACAGTCCTCCTTTATCATTAATACTAAGGTATATGCTTACACTGAAACTCCTCCGCGAAAACCCGGAGTTTGTTATCAAGAAACTGGCCGTCAAGAACTTTGACGCCCGCGCCATCGTAGAAAGCGTAATCGCCCTGGACGACAAGCGCAAGGCCCTCCAGACGGAGAGCGACGCCCTCCTGGGTCAGCAGAAGAAGGCTGCCGCCGCCATCGGCCAGCTCATGAAGGAAGGCAAGAAGGCCGAGGCCGAGGCCGCCAAGGCCGAAGTCGCCTCCCTCAAGGAACGCTCCAACGCCCTCCTCAAAGAAGCCGACGATACCATCGAGCAGCTGCAGAACCAGCTGGTCCTCCTCCCCAACATTCCCTGCGACCTGGTTCCGGAAGGAAAGGGCGCCGAGGACAATCTGGTGGTGAAGATGGGCGGTCCCGAGGTGAACCTCCCCGAAAACGCCCTCCCGCACTGGGAACTGGCCAAGAAGTACGACATCATTGACTTCGACCTGGGTGTGAAGATCACCGGCGCCGGTTTCCCTGTATATAAAGGTAAGGGTGCCAAGCTGCAGCGCGCCCTCATCAACTACTTCCTGGACCGCAATACCGCAGCCGGCTACAAGGAAGTGGAGCCTCCCGTGATGGTCAATGCCGCTTCCGGTTTCGGTACCGGTCAGCTGCCCGACAAGGAAGGCCAGATGTACCACGCCAACCTGGACGACTTCTACATGGTCCCTACCGCTGAAGTCCCCGTTACCAATATCTTCCGTGACGTCATTCTCGGCGCGGACCAGTTCCCCCAGAAGCTTACCGCATACACGCCCTGCTTCCGCCGTGAGGCCGGTTCCTACGGAAAGGATGTCCGTGGCCTGAACCGCCTGCACCAGTTTGACAAGGTGGAGATTGTGCGCGTGGAGAAGCCCGAGAACAGCTACGCCGCCCTGGACGAGATGGTTGCCCATGTGGAAAGCCTGGTGAACGAACTGGGTCTGAAGTACCGCATCCTCCGTCTTTGCGGCGGAGACATGAGCTTCACCAGCGCCATCACCTACGACTTCGAGCTGTGGAGCGCCGCTCAGGGACGCTGGCTGGAGATTTCCTCCGTTTCCAACTTCGAAAGCTATCAGGCCAACCGTCTCAAGTGCCGCTACAAAGACGAAGACGGCAAGATGCAGCTGGCCCACACCCTCAACGGAAGCTCCCTGGCCCTGCCTCGCGTAGTGGCCGCCCTGCTGGAGGACAACCAGAAAGACGGTTACATCGAGATTCCGGAGTGCCTGAGGCCTTACACCGGCTTTGACCGCATTGACTAGCTGGTTCGTAATCGCTTGACACTCAGCGAAATGCTACCCCACGGGTGCACCTCCAGGTGCACCCGTGGTTGCGTAATGGGTTGACAGTCAGTGACATTTGCACCAGCGGTGGAAAAAGCTTATATTTGTGAGCGAAAATGAGTGCAGAACGCATCATATTGGGTATCGACCCGGGCACACAGTTGCTGGGTTTCGGCATTATCAAGGTAGCGGGGAAGAAAGCCGTCTATGTGGACATGGGCGTGCTTGACCTTCGCAAGGAGGCCGATGCCTATTCCAAGCTGCAGGCCATCTACGAGTGTATCGGCGAGGTGTGCCGGAACTACCATCCGACGGAACTGGCCATCGAGAGCCCCTTCTATGGGAAGAATGCGCAGGTGGTGCTCAAACTGGGCCGAGCACAGGGCGCCGCGATTCTGGCCGCCAAGGAGTATGGCGTGGAAAGCGTGACGGAATATGCCCCCAGAAAGGCCAAGGAGGCGATTGTGGGCAATGGCGCAGCCTCCAAGGAGCAGGTCCAGCTGATGCTGGAAAAGACTCTGGGAGTGAAACTGGAAAGCCGTCACCTGGATGCGACGGATGCGCTGGCCATAGCACTTTGTCACCATTACGAGACTTCCTCTCCGATTTCTGCCGCCAGAGGCAAGGGCGGATGGGAACAGTTTATCAAAGACCACCCCGAAAGAATTTCATAGAACATCGTTAAACCTTGGGACCGGCAAGGTGTCAAAGGAGATGTTTGTTTTAGATCAGTATGGCAAAAAGACTCCTTGTGGCCCTTGTGGCCTTTTTCAGTGCCCTCACCCTGAGTGCCCAGCAGTACAGGCTTACATTACAGCTGCAAGATGCGACCACCGGCGAAGCCGTGGGTTTTGCCACCGTGTCCGTCGCCCCGGAAAAAGGCCAGCACAAGTATGCCCTCTCCGATGCCGAGGGAAAAGCCGTCATCGAGAAACTCAGGGCCGGCAAGTACAGTCTTAAGGCCGAGATCATGGGCTACAAGCCCCTTGAGAAAACCGTGGAAATAAAGGCCGATGTGAACCTGGGCGTCCTCAAGATGGAACAGGACCGCCAGGTGCTGGAGGCCGCCTCCGTGAGTGCGGTGGGTAACCCCATCATCATCAAGAAAGACACGGTGGAATACAACGCCTCCTCCTTCAAGATATCCGACGACAACATGCTGGAAGACCTTCTGAAGAAGCTTCCGGGCGTGGAAGTGAACGAGGACGGTTCCATTACCGTCAACGGAGAAACCATCTCCAAGATTACCATCGCCGGCAAAACCTTCTTCCTGGACGACCCTCAGCTCGCCTCCAAGAACATCCCTGCCAAGCTGGTGGATAAGGTGAAGGTGGTCAAGAAAAAGAGCGAACAGGCGGAGTTTACCGGAATCGACGACGGCAACGAAGAGACCATCATCGACCTCAGCGTCCAGCGGGGCATGATGGACGGCGTTTTCGGCAACCTCATGGCCGGAGGCGGCCACGACGTTCCCTCTTCCGGAAAGAACATGAATGACTGGCGCTGGCAAGGCTCCTTCATGGGCGGCCGCTTCTCCGAGAAGAGCCAGATTTCCGTCATTGCGAATGCCAACAATACCAACAACCGCGGTTTCAATGACCTTGCCGGCAACATGATGGGCGGCATGATGGGCGGCGGCGGTATGATGGGACGAGGCGGTGGTTTCGGCGGCTTCGGCAACAACAACGGCATCACCACCTCCTGGATGGGCGGCGTCAACGGCAACTGGGACCTTTTTGACAACAAGATGCAGCTGGGCGCCAACTACCTGTACAACGGCTCGGTGGTGGACGTGACCGAGAAGACATACAAGGAGACTTACCGCGACGACGGGTCGGCCCTCCTGTCTAATACGGACGGTCTGAGCAGCCGCTATACGGACGGACACCGCTTCGGCGTACGCCTGGAGCACAAGTTCTCCGAAAACACGTCCATTCTGTTCCAGCCCCAGTTCAACTTCGGCGGCGGCAGTTACGTCCAGCAGAGTCTCTTTGACACCGATACCAGAGCCGCCGACGGGACCACGAGCAGGACCAACAGCGGTTTCACCAACAATACCGGTGAAAACCGGAACTGGACCGCTTCCGGCATGCTCCTCCTGCGTCAGCGCCTGGGTATCCCCGGCCGTACCATTTCCCTGAATGCCAACTGGAACCTGTCCAATAACAAGATGGACAGTTACAACCAGTCCCTCACCGCGACCGACAGGTCCGTCCTCGTGAACCAGCGGGTGGACCAGCTCACCCGGAGCCAGTCCGTCGGCGCCCGCCTCGTTTATACCGAGCCTCTGGGCGGATACTTCTACATGGAGGGCAGTTACAGCGTAAACTATTCCTATTCCCAGACCGGGAAGGACGTGTATAACAGCGGTTCCTACGAGTGGGCCCCCGAAGCTTTCAGCCTGGGCATGGGCGGCGCCCTTCCGTACAATCCGGTGGGGGAAGTGAAGGACGAGACTTATACCAACGACATCGTCAACCGCAATCTGAACCAGAACATCGGCCTGGCCTTCATGTACCAGGACGAGGGACGCCGGGCGCAGCTGGGTATATCGGCCGTCCCCACCAACACCTATAACAGTACCAACGGCAGGGAATACAACAGCAAAGTGTGGAACTTCGCTCCGCGCGCCATGGTCTTCTACGACTTCAATGACAACGCCAACGTGCGCCTGTTCTACAACGGCCGCAGCAGCCAGCCTTCCACCAGCCAGCTCA
>JAEEGK010007156.1_pt1 | contig 26630 bp, 16 predicted proteins | sample 8958771 | NCBI WGS metagenome assembly JAEEGK01 (sample SAMN16246547, study PRJNA631951) | gut metagenome | biome: gut microbiome; feature: rumen; material: SC-attached | host: Bos | place: Iran: Karaj | collected 2018-10 | reverse complement strand
GCCCTTTGTGGAAATCATGTCATCGTTCAGCTCCACCCAGTAGGTGTTAGGATTGCCCCAATACATGTAAGTGCGTGTCTCGGTGCTCCCCTCGCCCTTTGGAGAGGGGTCGGGGGTGAGGCTAAACACAGTCGGGTCAATGTCCTCCCAGTGCTCCTGTTGCCATACGAGGGGCTTGCCTAAGGGGTCTTTGAATGGTCCGTAGGGTGAGTCGCTCACCAAGACGCCGATGCCGTGTCCGTGCAACGGAGCATAGAGGTAGTACTTACCGTTACGTTCGACGGTCTGAATAGCCCATGCACCATTGTCGCGGCTGCGCCAGGGGAAGTCCTTGAGCGAGGCAACAGCACCATGCTCGGTCCAGTTTACCATGTCTGTCGTTGACCATAGCAGCCAGTCGTACATGAAGAACCCTGCAGAACTGCGCTCATTGGGGTCGGCAATGTCTTCGGGCGAAGAGTCGTGTGACGTGTAAAGGAACAGCGTGTCACCGACAACGAGGGGTGACGGGTCGGCTGTGTATTTCGTCTGGAAGAGCGGCATGTTCACCTGCTCCAGTCCACGAATCTCCCACCAGTCGAAGTTGAAGAGTTTCGGACCCTTGCGGCCGGTGAATACGAAGTAGAGATCATGCACACCAGCCACACGTTCCGTAAAGTCGCAGGTCAGCGTCTGCCACTGCTCCCAGCCGCCCGTGCCTGGAACGTCCAGTTTGGCAACGGTCTTGCCGCCTACACTGTCGATATGCAGTTCAATGGCACCGCCACGCAGTCCGCTGGCCACGCGTGCCGTGAAGGTCCGCGGGGTCTTGATACAGAACTTCACAGCCTGTAACTTGATGTAGTCGCCATTGTGGATGTCGGTGACATAGACACCCACCTCGTCGTTCTGCTCCGTCTTCACACCCTTGGAGAAGGCCATGGTCTCGGCCTCCACCTTGCGGTAGGGCTTGAACGGGGCGATGGGCTTCACGCCCTCGTCGGTTGGCAGAATCGTCGGGAAGCTGCCATCGGCGTTATACTTGAATTCCTCCACGGCCACACTACGGCCGAAGCCACCGCCCTGCGGCAGTTTGCCGTTATGATAGAAGAAGTAGGAATGTCCCTTGAAGTCGGCGACACCACAATGGTTGGTAAACGAGTTGGTGTCAGAGAGCGGCATGATTTCACCGGCGTATGTCCAGGGTCCTGTAGGGTGGGGGGCTGTCGAGTAGCTGATGTGTTCAGGTACACCGCCTGCAGCGTAGAGCAGGAAATATTTACTCCCCTCTCTTTTCGGAGAGGGGTTGGGGGTGAGGTTTCTCATCAGCCAGGGACCTTCCACGTATGAGTCCTTATACTGTTTGCCGGGCTCGCGTTTGCCCATCGTGGGACCGCCGAAGGCCTCTTCGGTCATGTCAAGATTCTTGACCTCGCCGTCAATGGAAATCATGTCGTCGTTCAGCTTGGCATAATATACCTTGGGGTTGCCCCACATGATCCATGCCTGACCGTCGTCGTCAATCATCACCGTCGGGTCGATGTGGTCCCATGAGCCGTTTTCAAACAACGGTTTCCCGATGGCATCGCGGAACGGACCGACAGGAGTGTCACCTACGGCAACGCCGATGGCCATGCCGCCTGAAATCTTCGAGTGGGCACAAATATACCAATAGAACTTTCCGTTGCGCTCTACGCATTGTGAGGCCCAGGCACGGTCGTCTGCCCATGAGAAAGACTCAAGGGCAAGGGGCGAACCATGATCGGTCCAGTTCACCATGTCTTCAGTGGAATACACGCGCCACTCCTGCATCCAGAAGAAATCGGCACCGTCCTCGTCATGGCCAGTATAGACATACAGCCGGCCGTCATGCACCATGGGTGCCGGGTCACTGGTGAACCACGTCTGCACAAAGGGGTTTTGCGCTACGCTAAATGAGCAATGAGCAATGATAAGTGATAAAGCTAAAAGAACTCGTTTCATGTCTGTTGTTGATGGGTAAAAGGGGAATTTGCTAAAAACAGCATGTGGCCACCCTGAACAGGGCGGCCAGCATGAACTGCTTGCGGTTAGTTATGGTTGTTTTAGTCATTTAAACAGATGGGGGATGAACTGACGGAAGCATCGACGCCATGTCAGCCATTCGTGATGGGTGCCGGGTGATACATAATAGTCAGCCTTGATACCGGCATCACGCAGGTTCTTGACCAGTGCTTCCGTGCCGAAGTTCTCTTCGCTGCCACAACTCAGATAGAGGTAGTGCATCTTCTTGTTGAATTCGTCGGGACGTGTGAAGATACCGTCGTAGGCTGTCTTTACGTCAAGACCGAAGATGGCTCCGCTGAAGGCACCCATGTAGGAGAACTTATCCATGTGGGTAAGTACCACGTCAAAGGTCTGGTGACCTCCCCATGACAATCCTGCCATAGCGCGGTGCTCGCGGTCGGTCTTCGTGCGGAAGTTCTTGTCGATGTATGGAATCAGGTCATTTATCATCACCTTGTAAAACGAAGCACCATATTCGCTGAAGCCCTGACGGTTGTTGCCACCGCCGAAGGGAGCCTTGATGTCGCCGCTCTCCATCACCACAATCATCGGAACCACCTCGCCTTTGTGGATGAGGTTGTCCATGATGTGCTGCATGTGGCCTTGTCGGCTCCAGCCTGTCTCGTCCTCACCCATGCCATGTTGCAGGTAGAGCACGGGGTACTTCTTTTTGCCCTGCTCATATTCAGCCGGTGTATAGACCATGGCGTGACGCCACTCGTTGGTGGAGTTGGCAAAGTAGTAGATGCTGCGTACCTGTCCGTGGGGGATGCCGAGCTGCGGGCGGTAGTAGTCGCCCTCCGGTCCTTCGGGAATCTCAATGCCGCCGGCCTGGCGGTTGCATCCGAAGAACGTGTCGGTGTTCGGGTCGATGACGTTGACACCACCTATATTAATAAAGTAATAGTGGAAGCCAACTACCAAGGGGTCGGTCACGGCACACCAGATACCAGACTGGTCCTGGCGCATGTCATATTTCTTGCCGCAGATATCTACCTGTACCTGATTGGCTGTCGGGGCGTTGACACGGAAGTAGGCGCGACGCTCACTGTCTATCTTCGGAAATTCCTGTCCGGGAATAGTAGTAGCTGCTGTGAAAGCATCGGCAGGTACGTCAAACGGCGTATGTACGGTATAGCCCATCAGCTGTAGCATTTTCTCACCATAGCGGCGGCCGAGCTCACGGTAACCCGGGGCGTCGAAGTGCAGTCGGTCGGGACCGTTGGTGCAGCCGGTTGAAGATACTACGTGGGCAGTATGGAGCGTCTTCGGCAGCTCATTGATTTGCTTGTTGCAGGCAATGCACTGGCCTTGGCCATTGGCCTGAACCACCTCGCCGGCCAGCAGGGGCACCTCTTCAGGCTTCAGCTGCAGGTCGCCCAGCATGTGGTCGTAAACGTTCTGCACCTTCATGGCCCAGTCGGCCTCACCGGTGTTCGACTCTCCCTGATGCATCAGGATTCCCTTGATGACACCGTCCTTTTGGGCTTTCTTGGCTAAGGTAATCAGTCGCTCATAAGGATTGTTGCCATAGGCTTCCAGCATACCCTTCATCCAGCCTGGGGCTGTCTTGACATATTTGGCAATGCTGTCGGGCATGAATCCCTCAATGCGGATGCCGCCAATGGCTACGTGGATAACGCCGACACGGACATTCTCCGGCAGGTTCTCAATGAGGGTACGACCAAAGTAGTCGGCAGGTGTCAGTCCGGTATTCGGACGGCAGAGTGGGGCAGAGGCCTCACACCATTCACCCATCTTTCTGCCACGCTGCGGGTCGTCAACGGCTGGCATCAGCAGGAAACGTGGTCCGGGGCTGGCAATGTCCTGTGCCTCGGGGCGTGCAGCGCCTTCCATGTTCGACTGTCCGAAGCATAGGAAGATGTAAAAGTTAGGGTCTGGGTTCTGTGCAAAGCAACAAGAATAATGAATAGCGAATAATGCTAAGGCAATGAATAGTCGTTTCATATTTATGGTTTTATTTTTGATGTTTTCAGTTTCTGCCTGCAAAATTACGTCTTTTCTTGCTATTCTTTAGTTTCTCATGTTTCATATCCTTTTTGATTTGTAACATAAAGTGGATAAAAAGAAAGTTAGTGGACAGTTGGGTAACTATCCACTAACTAATATCATTCTATTTGGCCTGCTATCCCGTACAGCGGGAAGTTTGGCTAATTAATAAAATACATGCTATTTGGCAACCTTTTTGCCGTTGATGATGTAGATGCCAGAGGGGAGATCATCAAGTGATGTTGTTGACATACGCATACCAGAGAGGCTGTAGATAACATTAGATGTGTAGATGGTCTCGTCCGTCTTGATGTCGTCAATGCCAGTAGGCTCACCACCATTCAATCCACGTACGAAGCCGGCATAGACATGTTTGCGATAATAGTTGAGATCCCAGATACCAACGGGTGTGTTGGCACGCCATCCACTGTTTGAGGGAGAATCAGTAGCACACCATTGGCAGATACCCCACTGCTGTTCGGGAGGTATGATACGGAAATACTCCTTGATAATCCACTCGTAGAAATCAGCCATCTCCTTGTGCTGGGCCTCGGTCATCTGGCTGGTGGAAACACTACTGCCATTGGCGTCATTATAGCCCATGTCCATCTCGCTCACACGAACCAGCTTGCCTGATGCTGCCATGAGCTGGAACATGCCAGTGATGGCTCTCTTCAGGTTGTTTTGGTCATTGGTCCTTTTGTTAAACGAGATATGCATCTGCGTGCCAATACCGTCAATATGGGTAACACCATCGGCTTCCCACTTTTTGATCCAGTTGACAAGAGACCAGAGCTTCTTACTGGCAGTGATACCGTTCTTAGTCACGAGGTCCCAAGTGCCTTCCAGGTTGTAGTCGTTAATAAAGAGTTTTACGTCTTCCGGACCATATTGACGGGCCAGACGGCAGGCCTGGCGCACGTATTCAAGTGCTCCCATATAGTCCTGCCAGAAGAAATTGTCACCGCCTACATCCCATGTGGCATCTGGGTTACCATTAGGATTATTACCCTGGAGCACGTAGTTGCCTTCACCGTCATTACCACCACCGGAGATAGCTTCGTTGACGAGATCCCAACCTTTCACTTTACCGTCACAAGCCTCCATCATGCCCTTGATCCACTTATCCATAGCTTCAACAAGGACATCATGACGCTCCTCAGCAGTCAAAGGTATCGTGCTTGGGAAATAGACGTATGTTATGCCATCGCTGATGGTCGGTTCGACAACGCTTCCACTATTTTCCTTGACCCTATACGAACTGACATCCGTACCTTCAAAGTCACCATTCTTGATTTTCTCCGTACCATTAATCTTCAGGCTGATATTATCAAAGTAGTAGTTGTTCTCGTCAGCCAGTTCGCTGAGGTTGAAGGCTATGCTCTGACCTGCAGCACCAAACTTTCCGCTGACGGTAACGGTCTTCCATTCTGTTGTGAAACTGATATTGCCCAGTGCATCGCTGCTCACATAGTTACTTGGAGTGGTGTGTATCTGGGTAGAGGCGTATGCCGGCTTGTCGGCACGCACGTCAGCCTTGAACACATAACTTGCTCCTGATGAGAACGAACCAGGCACCACCCAAAACTGGTTGTCCCATACCTCCGACTGCTTGGCTGTAGCATGGGCCACAACGCAGTGACGGTCTTCTGTGATGGTTTTACCTTTCGTTACCTCCTCAAACTTGATGCTCCTAATATATACATCACCAATATAGTTTGGAACATGTAGCAGCAAGAAGTTTGTATCCACAGTAGGTATAACGCTTACCTCCACATCCTGCCATGCAGTGGTGAAAGAAGCACTAAGACCAAAACCAGTTTGGCTATCTTGGTCATTATTGGTGCTCCAGTCTCCGAGATGGCCGTCTAACCTACCAGACTTAGAACCCTTGACGGTTATTGTCATTTTGAAAGTCTTGCCAGCCTTGAGGGGGATTCCATCCCACGCCACGAACTGCACTTCCCATGATTTTGACACCGTGGTTGTTACCTTGAGTCCATTCGTTGCGTCAAACGAGGTGGAATAGCCGTTTTCAGATTCACTTGCTTTCCAACCGACACTCTGCTGAGTACGGAAATCCTTGCTAGCAACCACCTTTAAGACCTCCACGTCACCATCCGTAAGTTCTGGAGCCGGTTTGTCAGCAAGGAGCTTCAATAACCAACCTTTGGGCTGCTGTGAGTGCCAGGCGAGGGTATGACCATAGACGTGAAGGCCTGCATTGGTAGCAGTGTTTACATAGTTTCTCACTGTCGTGAAATTCATGTTGCCATTGTTGTCCACACAACTTTGCATTTTCATGGCGTTGCCGGCAACAGTCTCGTCGAAGTTCTTGTTGGTCATGTTTCTGACCAAAGAGTTGTTGAGATAGTCGTTGACCGTTGTACCAATGCCTAATTTGAAGTTGGGGTACTTGTCACGATCAATGTACTCTTTGAGGGCCTTGTAATCATCCAAGTAGCGGTAGTTGTCGTCGTTGGGTTTCCCCTGCTCGAATTTTTCCTGTGCAATAGCCGATGTTGAGAGACAGGCTGCAAACAATAGATAGTAGATTTTCTTCATATTCAGATTGTATTTTGTATTTATTTTTGCTGCAAAATTACTCCTTTTCTTGCTATTCTTAAGTTTTTGATGTTTCATATCCTTTTTGATTTGTAACATATCGTGTTTAATGGGGAAAATAATTCCGTAAACGCTGATTATCTCAGTTTTTTATGTTTACCTTTGCAGTCACTAACCACTAATAAATGATGTATATGAAATTATGAAAAAGTTTTTTTTCTCGATGATTTTGGTCATGGCTGCCACTGTCATGGGAGTAGCAAGGCCTATAGGTCTTACTATTTATAATACTCCGCGGCAAACCATCACCGGTTTCGGGGCAGCCTGTTGTGACGGTGCCATGTGTCCATTTGGAACAGACACTAACCCTGCGAAACTTCTCTACGGTAACCAATCAGCAATCGGGTTGAACATCATGCGTATGGAGATTTCTCCCAATTTCATTGGCGACGTTCGTGTACCAGAATGGGGAAACTGGGACAGCCCCTACGACTGGAACGGCTCACTACCTTCGGCGAAAATTGTTAAGCAGCGTGGCGGTATTGTCTTTGGTACTCCTTGGTCACCCCCTGGTGAGTATAAGACCAATGGCACTGCCCAGGGTGGCAATTCCGATGACCAAGGCAACCAAAGAGGCAAACTGCGTGAGGACTGTTACGAGAAGTTCTTCCCCTGGCTGAACACCTTTTTAGGATGGATGCATGATCATGGTGTTGATGTTGACGCTGTGTCTATCCAGAACGAGCCTGACTGGTGGGTAAGCTATTCCGGCTGCCTCTATGAACCGTCGGAACAGGTAACTCTGGTCAAGAACTATGCTTGGATGCTGGACCGCGTGAAGTTTCCCGGTGTAAAACTCATTAGTGCCGAGCCATTGGGATATAGGGAAGACTATTTCACCGCCTTATTGAATGATGAAACCTGTCGCGAGCAGGTTGACATCTTTGCTGGACACATTTATGGTCACATGCCTCTCCAGTACATCAAGCCTGTTGCTAATAAAGCACTCCCGTATGGTAAGGAGATTTGGATGACGGAGCATTCCGTTACTGATAATATCGACCATCTGCCTACATGGGAAGAGAACCTCATCTTTGCTGAGGAGCTCAACGAGTGTATGTTGGCTGGTTGTACAGGATATATTTATTGGTATATGCGTGCGCACTGGGCCTTTGTAGGTACCGGCGAAACGAAGTATGGTACCGAAAACAAGAAAAATGTGCTGCTGCCTCGTGCATACGTGATGTCCCACTTTGCTAAGCATGTCACAGGCTCTACCCGTTTGGCGACCTCAAAAGATGATGCTGGGGGACGTCAAGATGAAGGAAAGGCTGCAGGCTATGAGTATTCGGCATACATTAAAGGCGATTCGGTTATTGTAATGGCTATTAACACCACGGAAAGAGACACTGAATTGAAAGTCAAACTGCCGTTTAGTATAAAGAGTGGCATATGCCTGCAATCGTTAGGCAATGAAGCAGCAAATCTCTGCCAAGAAGAAGTCATTGCCATCGATGAGCCCACCAAAGAAATCATTGTCAATATGCCTTACCAAAGCCTAAATACTTATATCTTCATGATTGACCATAGTGTGCAGCCTATTGAGAAAGAGACGACGATTGACTTCACGGATCTCACGGAAGATATAGACCTCGAAAACACCAACGTTGACAATGTTTACTATAATCTTGACATTGACAAAGGAGACGGTTATGATGCGGCAGAAGACTGTCTTGTCATCAGCAGCACGACAGATATGGCAAACATTGCAGATGCCGATCCGGGAAGCACAGATATCAAGAACAACTTCACCGGAATGATTCTTGAGGTAAATGGTAGCGGAGTTATGAAGATTAACTGTCAGACACTGGGCAACAGCGCTCTGAATGTCATGATTGGAGATGGAAAAGCAGAAACCATCGTCCAGAACGAGCAAGGCATTGTAACAATAGCATACAACGTAGAGGAGCCAACCTACGTCTATCTGTATGCAACTGCCTCTACTTTTGCACCAGCTCGTGCTGCAGCTATCGAGAATGCCGTGAAGATTTACTCACTGGAGGTCATCCCAGGAACAACTGGCATCAGCAACGTTAACGATAACATTAATGTTAGCTGTTGGTACACGCTCGATGGTCGCAGACTGAGCACGAAGCCGACACGGAAGGGCCTCTATATACATAATGGTAAAGCGGTCGTAGTTAAATGAGAATAACCGCAGCGTGTGCAAGTGACCACCAGTTTCCCACCATGGGAACAAGGAGATATACGGCACAACTCTTCCGGATATGCGGCACCTGACTGCGAGGCATAAAGAAAGGCGAAGGAAAGTTCATTCCTTCGCCTTTTTTAGGAGTTTTTTCCAAAAAACGGTTAACACCTACCTAAAACGCTCAAAACACCAGTAAATAAAGGGGTTTTCGGAAGGTAGGTGTTGCTCACACAGGTACCTGAGACCTACCTGACACCTACCTGAGACCGTAAGCGTATCCGCTCTGACGCCTTGCGTGCTATAATGCCTTCCATTGGTCAGGCAGCAGGGCTCTGTATTCCTTGATGTCTGTATTGGGCTGCATCAATGCCGTTCTGTTGATGACGTCCGAGATATACTCGAAGAAATTTACTTTGTTTAGTCTGCATGAGCATGCCAGCGAATAAAACATGGCTGCACGCTGTGCTCCCTTGTGTGATCCGAAAAAGAGCGAGTTCCTCCTTGAGAGGGATATGTACCTGTTGAGCCTCTCGACGGTGTTGTTGTCCAGATGATAGTCGCCTCTGGTGAAGATGTTCTCTATGGCATCCCACTCGTTGAGCATATAGTGTACGGCGGTATGCCTGTCCGACTTTGGCAGCATCTCCGGGTCTGCCGCCATCCGGTCAAGCTTTGTGCGTATCTTCTTCAATATTACAGGGGCATACTTCTTCCGCCAGCGCAGATTTTTCTCCGCTGTCCATCCGTTCTTGCCGATTTCGTATCTGTGTTCTTCCTGGTATAGCTCATTGATGAGTCCGACGATTCCTTGTGCCCCTTCGTCACCTTCACAATCGAGGAATTTCCTTTTCACGTGTTGCAGACAGGCCAGACGTGTAAGCCTCTTTGCCATCTTCCTGTATGGAGAGAAGCCGTCGGACTGGAAGGTGCCTCCATAGTCACCTATATAATTAAGGATGACCTTCTCGCTTCTTGAGCCATCGTCATAGAAGTAGTACACAAGACCCATATGGACAGCGGTAACGCTCCAGACATAGCCTTTCTTGATACCCTTGCCGTCCTTGTTCTTCTGCCCTACGAGTACGCTGTGGTAGGTCTCGTCGCCTGCCAGGTAGTCGTCCTCTTTGACTGCCGCCCCCATTGCCTTGTACAGGTTCTCGAAGATGGCTTCAGTCTTGCGCAGCAGTCCGTGTGCGGTACCCTTGTCCATATCAAAACCGTTTTCCGTAAAGTACTTGACGATGCGTTCTACGGGCATGGAGTAGATGTAGCGCAGCTGGGCGATGCCGGCGATGAAGGAGCCGTCATAGTTGGAGCCCAGCAGAGGGGTGACAGGTGCCTTGCCCTCCATGACGGCTCCGTCCTGAGTATAGACATGTACGTGATAGACTCTCTTGATGAAGCGCATGGGTATGAGGATGTAGCGCACCACATCGTGAGTGTCTATCAGACGTGCCTTCAGCTCGTCAAAGCGTGGGTCCGCGGGATCGACATCCTCCTCCTCGACCTCCACCTCATAGTGCTCCTTGCGTCTGGCCCCGTAGTTGGTCTTCTCTCTCGGCTTCGGCTCTGCCTTGGATATGACTTCTGTATCAGAAACGACTTGTGGAGCTTGTTTCTCGGACTTGTTCTGCTGTATCTTCGTCAGACCCTTGATGATATTGTGCTGTTTCCGCTCCTCTGCCTTCTTCAGGACAAGCAGCTCCTCTAGCGACGAAACCTTCCTGAGAAGCTCATCCACCTTGCGGTTGGCTTCCCCAAGACGGTCGTTGGCTTCCTTGAGCTGGTCTTGAAGGAAGGCTACTTGCTGCTGCAGCATACTGATAATCTCGTCCTTTTTCATACCACAAAGGTACTAAAAAAAGACGAGAACACCAAGGGAAACGACAACTATTTCAGATTTATTTTCCTAATAATCAGACGGTTGTAAAAACACGGGGATTCCCGATTCTCAGCCGGTCGCGATATCTTACGCTCTTGAGGCTCACGCCCCTCATGATGGCAGATAACGTCCTGTAGGGCATCTCTGCGGCCTTCTGGCCGGCTCTGAAACGGGGCAGCTCAAAGGTCCCTTTCTCCAGCCGTTTTTGGTAAAGCAGGAACCCGTCGCCATCCCAGCAAAGAAGCTTCACCATCTGCCTGCTCTTGCCAAAGAAGATAAAAACATCGCCGTTTAAGAGCGGGCGCTTCAGTTCGTTGCTTACGATACTGGACAGTCCGTTGATGCCCATATTCATCCTCACATATCGCTGGCAGACGTAATACCTGCGGCTATCCTCTAGTCCGAACATGGCGAGCCCTCCCCTGAATAAAGTTTAAGGAACGAGACAATTGACTCAGCGCTGCCGCGACGGATCGAAACCGTCGTCCCGTCAGGAAGCGTCAGGCTGACACCTGTCAGGAAATTGTGTGGCTGAGCATAAGCGTCCTGATCCGTGTTCAGGCAAACGGGAATAAATGATGACGCAGCAAGGACTTCAGATTCACGGCGAAGACGAAGAATGTGCTGCTTGGCATCACGGACACGATAGCCACGAGAACGCATCCACCTCTCGAAACCATGCAAACCGACACGGGCCATTCGAAGATAGGAGGCAAGACGAAGCGTTGGCTGCTTCTCCAAAAGTGAAAGATACTTTTGCCAAAGTCTTTCATTACGAGCATCTACTGTTTCTATTTCCATAATTGCATGTTTTAATAAAAAGAACATGCAAAGATACTAAGCCTCATTATAGCCCGCAAGGCGTCAGAGCGGATACGCTTACCTGAGACCTACCTGACACATTCGGCTACCTTCGGCGGTAGGTACCTGATATGAGGTACCTGTTGAGGTAGGTGTTAGGTACCTCATAGGTACCTGTTTGCCCAATACCTACCGTGGCTGAAATGCCCTGTACATCGGCATTTCAGCCACGTGAAGGTAGGTGTTAGCGAGAAAACGGAAAATTCCGTCAGTCGGCTCTGCGGCTATGCACGATAAACACTTTCAGGTTGTATATATGGCGTTTATATGTGCTTAATACGGCGTTTACGACTGCATAATACGGCGTTTATGTGTGCTTAATACGGCGTTTACGCATAGTAATCATTTGCCCGACAAAATCTTGCGGCTATGCTTGACACCGTTTCCATCAGTATATTGTTCGATGACGATACCATGATATAGGCTGGCATCAGGCAGACGGTGACCCGAAAGGTCGTAGAAGACACTACTGTTCCCGTCCACGACGCTGTTCACCTCCTGTATGCCAGTGGGGTCATCATTTGAGAATTTCCAGGCATCCACATAGAAGTCGGTGGCATCGGTGACGACTAAATAGAAATTCGTCTTAACTCCCTTTTGTTTACCGACGGGGAGTTCGATTGTCTGCTCTTCCATCTCTGACGAAGAGAAATCGAAGGTGGTTACTTTTGTGCGGGAACTGGAACCGTTGCGCAGCTCTATTGTTGCTGTTCCTTTGGCACGAATGGTGAATTTTGTCGCACCAGTCTCTCCGTAGTCTATACTGCGAACGTTAATCCACGAGCCAGGTCTCATGTTTACCTGCAAATTCCGGGAAGCGTCATTACCCAAAGAACTGATTCTTCCGTTCTTTTGGATATTGGTGAAGTCCTCGTATTCCACTCCGCCACAGCTGGCCATCGTCTCTGCCTCCTGCCATTCGTAGGGGTTCAGGTTCTTGATTTGCTTGACACCTTCGTTATTCAGCGTGACAAGGTTAACGGTCGCCGTTGATTCGTTTACTGTTGCTTGGTTCACACAGATAGAGCGATAATCGCCAGCACTGGCATCTACAGCCCCATCGGCTTTCATGGCATCCAACAAAATGCTACCATGGTTGTGGTAGATGTGATAGTATTTGCCTTGGAACTTCTGTAGGTGCGAGTGGTTATTGCCTGCAACCCCTGGACCGTAATAGCCTTTAAACACCCAAGAGTTTGGGTCCATGGGAGTATCGCTGACCATATAGCACATGGTACCTCCGCCCGGCATACTGGCAGTGATGTTATGCTCGTTCTTGTAAGTGTCCCACTCTGCCTGATCGCGATCCCAATGAGAACAATAAGTAAAGACATACTTGCCACCGATGAAATTTAGTTCGTTGGCCTCGAAATGGTAGGGTGCCTGTATCTTGACAGCCGTACCATCGACTTCGGTCATCGAGGGTTTCAGTTTTATAATACTGACATTGTTAGGTTGAAGTTTGGTACCTTGAGCGTTAGGAGCATAACCGCCAACGGTTATCCAACCTATACCGTTTTCATCAATCACTGCACCTGGATCAAACAAAGCGGTACAGGGGTCCACACCTGGCATACTGTGATTAACCATCGCCTGACTATTTGGTGATTTGAATGGTCCAACAGGAGAGACGGTGCTTTTAAGGACACCTACATTACTACCACCATTTGCAAAATAAATAAAGAACTCATCTTCGCCAGTCTCGGCATTGGTACGCCATACCGCAGAAGGAGCCCACGAATTTCCGCACCATGAACAGATTTTCTTCACATCTATGGTGCCGTGGAAGGTCCAGTTCACCATGTCATCCGTGGAGAACACGACGAGCGACTTAATTTTACCATAAGTATTATCACTTTTTTTCCCGTTTGCAACGAACTCCTGGCTATCATTGGTACCATAGACATACATTCGCCCGTTGTACTCCAATGCGGTTGGGTCGGCACAGAAAACGTTGGCGCTGATGGGATTGTTGTTGCCCGAACCCTTATAGCCTGTGGCCATCGTCTGTGCCTTAGATGGTGAACAGACCGCCATCATGACGGCTGTAATCAATAGGTATTTTTTCATTCTTTGTAATTATTTAGTAAGATGTTGTACATATTTCACGGGGTCACCATCGCCCTTCAGCACATCGGCAAACCTCTGCGGGCGGATGGTGACAGGCCCTCGCATGAATTCAGGGACGTTGTAACACTTCATGAACTGCCGGTGGAAGTCGGGATCGGCACTTGGCAGTTCGAAAGGCTTCGACCACTGGCCGTTGTTGTCAATGTGTGCAAAGAACGGACGTGTATATACACCGTCGTCTCTGCGGCTGCTGAATACCAGCCAACGGCCATTGCTTGACCAGGAGTGGTAGCTCTCTGTGTCGGGACTATTGATTTCGTTCAATGGGTGAGCGACTGCCGATACTTCATTTAAATCCATCACCCACAGGTCGGCATCATGATGCCAGATGTGGAACACACCGAACTCTCCCATGGTGAATACCAACCAGCGCCCATCGGGCGACACTCTCGGCAGCGTGGCACTCATGTTCAGTGCCGCAGCATCGAACACCAGTTCACGCTCTCCGAACGTCTTGGTCTCTGGGTTGAACGACTTACGGTAGATGTTGTATTTCACCTCTTTCCAACGTTTTGCAATCTCCGAGGCAAACGTCTTGGCGGGGTTCTTTTTCTCAAAGTGGGCACTGCAGTAATAGAGTGTCTTGCCGTCGGGTGCCCAGACAGGAAATACCTGCAGCTCCGTTGTGTCTTTTTCAATGTTGGTAACTTCATTGCGCTCCACATCATAGGCAATCAGGTCGCTTTCAGAGTCATATACCTCTATCTTGTTATGGTCGGTGGTATGGAAATTCTGGGCAGTCTTGTTGGTGGAATAGACAATCAGGTTCAAGTAGGGGTGCCAGGCAGGATAGACACCAGCTGAGAGGACGGAGTCGTTACGCATATCTACCTTCTTAATCTTGTCGTCGTAGGCAATGATGGTACCTCCGTTGTTCTGACGGGCGTGGAACTGCATACGCTTTGGGTCGTACTGCTGGTAATGGTGACAGTTGATGCATTGTCCTGCTGTCTCGAAAGTGCAGAGCACATTGTCATAGATGACGCTCTCGTCGTAGTTCTCCAAGCAACGCTGGTTGATGGTCAGGGCCTCGTAACTGATGAAAGATGGGAAGATTAGACGATAACTCAGGTAACTGTCAACACTATCGGGCGATACGTAGATGCTAAAGGGCTTATAGTGTGTCCATTGGTCTGCCTTGAGGGCATAGACATCGACGGTAATGGCAGCGCCCTTTGCCTTCTCTGTTAACGTGCGCCAGTCGTCCATCTCTGGTTGGGCCTTGCCCTCGCAGACGATTTCCTCATCGCCAAAAGCGTAGCGTGCAATCATCCCGTCGGCCTCCTCATCGAGTTCAAAGGTGAGCGGTGCTATGTTGACAGGAACCGTCACGTCGGTATAGTCAGGATAGATCTTAGGCAGACTTTTTGACTCGGTAAAATTTTCTGGCACAGAAGGACTAGAACAACCCACCACTGCCAGACAAAATGTGATATATAATAATTTCCTAATCATAACTTCTTAATTCCTAATATTCCGGCAACTTACTCATTGCATAGTAGTCATAATAATAAGTCTCTCCGAAGAAAGGATAGAGCCCCTTGCGGACAACCTCTACATCCTGTTTTTCGTATTTTTGGGCATTTGACATAAAGCGTTCGAAAGTGTCCTTGATACCAGCGTCAAAAGGCATCCTGTCCAGATCCTTCCTGTCTTTTATTTTTCCATAGAGATAAGCCGCCTCCTGATAGTAGCGTGGCATGGGACCATCGGGATGCAGTCTAATGTAGTCGTAGAAATGATACCAGAACTGTTCAATGTCCTTGGTCCAAAGGGTGGCCAGTAGCTTCTGCTCCTGGAAAATAGGGTCAACATTATAAGCACTGTTTACCAGTTGCTTCATCAGGAAACGCTCCGTGTAGCCCTGATCGCTGCTGAGCGTATTGGGGTAGTGAAGCATGTGGGTGATAGGCTCACGTTCTGAATCCTTGGCAATCAGTTCCGGATGATCTAACAGGTTTTCGACCTGTTTGGCCCATTCGCTGTAGAACAGGGTCTGTTTTAGAATGTTGATATATTTGCGGGCCAGTGGCTTGTCGCCTTCGAGGAGGGCACAGTTCACCAGCAACTGATAGTCCTCTGTGCGGAAACCGAACTCCACGCCCATCTCCATGCAAAGACGGTTGCAGCAGTTCAACAGACCATACTGGTAGTAGATCATCTGACCTGCCACCATCATCAGTCGCATTTCAAAAGGAGCTTCGTATCGTTTGGAGCCGTTTTTGTAGCGGAACATATCATCGCCCTGCCTGCCGATTCGTGAGAGGGCGAGGTTACGCATCATCACGATGGCACGTGTCGGCTCGTCCTGTTGTGCCGCTGCTTCCTCCAACACCCCCATCCAGTCGAGGTCGGAAATACGGTGCTGCATGGTCAGCTCACGGTGGAAGTTCTCGTCCTTCATCCAGAATGTGTAGACACTACCCACGAGTACGACGGTTATCACAGCCTGACACAGCAGATAGTAGAGCCGCTTCATGGGTTTGGTTGTCTGACGGTCAGCACGGTATGTTACTGCCAGAATTATGAAAAACGCCAGCAGCAAGTAGTAGGGAATATAATAGGTGTGGTACTCCTCCGTCAGATAGAAAAGCGGTAGTTCTGCCCAGAGAATGTTAGACAGATTAGTCTGATAGTAAACAAACCGGTAGCAAAACAACGGAACGGCAGCAATACTCAAGACTGCCACCACACTGTTGACAACTGCCTCCGTACGACTGGCTGACAGACGCCACGACCAAATGCCCATAATCAGTGTGGCTGCCAGTCCGTAGATACCAAACAGCGGATAGCCGAAGACACAGGTGAGAAGGATACAGATGGTCCTCAGATAATGCTTGTCGGGGATACATCTGAACCCCCACAGCAGCGCTGCTACTATCGTCGTTCCGATAGTCGATATGAAGAAATGTCCTCTTAGTTTCAGCAGATAAATCCAGTAACCCATATCCATGTTGGTGATTAATAGGATGGCAACGGGTATAAGCATCAAAATACACCAACGGTCAGGGATGCGGAATGCGTATTTGATGATGGTCATCAACAGCATCCACCATGCACAGAGCAGCAGCACGCCCAGCCACGGGTAATATAGGAACTGCGTGAACCACATTCCCACCCAGGAGAGCAGACCACCGGGCACTACCAGCTGTTCCTTCAGGAACAACACGGAACAGAGGAAGAGATTCTTCTCTTGTACTTTCCAAAGCTGGTCACTCTCAAATACAAGTAAAGCTCCAGCTATCACCGCCAGTGCTGTCAACCATACTATTGGCGCAATGAACTTCTTTATTGTCAGTTTTTCTTTCACCTCATTCAAGTTTATCAAGTTCTTTTAACCACGAATTACACGAATTGAACGAATTAGTAATTGCTTACATACTGAATCTATATCGATAAACATATCGTCCTACATAGAACAATTCGTTTAATTCGTGAAATTCGTGGTTCTAAAATACATGCGTAAGTTGAGTTACTTTATCACGACCTTTTTACCGTTGATGATGTAGATGCCACGCTGGGTAGGCTGACTGTTCAGCTGACGTCCATCGAGGGTGTAATAACGGTTATTGGCTATTGGTTCACGTTTCACGTCAACAATGCCAGTGTATTCACCTTCCTTTAATGTACAGAAGGTGAAGTAGGTGGGTTCATCGAACATAGCGGGGTGAGCAGCATCCTTCAGATACTTGCCAGTACCCTTGTTTTTCATCGACCATCCCTTGTCCTCCACATACTCAATTATCCACACTCCGCCATCAGGAATGTCATAGCCTTTCTGATCTTTCAATCCGTTAGCAAAACAGCAATCGCCATCAACAGCCTGCGAGTTCAAATAGGCAGCATTACCATCTACCAAATAACCCTCGCCAGTTGGGGTGTAAAGTCTCAAAGAACGTCCACCGCCAATTCTCGACGTTTGGAATAGATATGCCTCACTGGACAGGTCGAAGGCAGTCTTGAAATCACCATCTGCCATCTGCTGGCCAGAAAAGCAGTATAACGCCTTCTGTTCAGCTTCGTTCACAATAGCGAATTTCTTTCCGGAAATGTCTGACAGTCCGCCTGTCAGACGCTCGTCTATGGTGTAGTATTTGGTGTATTGTTCTGGATGGTTCAGCACATCGAGAACCTTCGCGGCATAACGCTTACCGAAGGTACGATAGCCCGCAGCAGAGAAATGCCAGGGGTCGGTACCATTGCCAGGAATACCCTCGGCAGAAACCACATGACCAGTAGGAATAACCTCTGGGATTTTCGCCACCACCGTATTATGGAAATAACAGGCATCACTACCCATTTCTTTATACAACGTCTCTCCGACAAAGATGGGGACTTCGCTGGCTCTGAGTCCGAGGTCATGCAGCATGTCTTTATAGATTTTCTTCACCATGCCAGGCCACTTCTCGTCGCCATTGTTCGACTCTCCCTGGTGCAGCAGGATGCCCTTGATGACACCTATCTGCTGAGCCTTCTTGGCCATCTCGATAATACGGCCATAGGGGTTCTCACCGTAGTAATTTCTGGCTATCTGAGCCCACCACTCGTTGTAGTTGTCTTTGTATTTCTGTAAGTACAGGTCCTTGTCGAACATCTCGATAGGACTGCCACCCATAGCAACGGCAATGACGCCAATCTTCTTGTCGGGGAGTTCCTGCACCATCGTACGGCCGAAATAGTCGGAAGGACCTAATTTGCCGACAGGACTGACGATAGGGCACTCGGCCTTGTACCAATTACCCAACGTGCGTTTAGGACTGCTGAAGTTACAGGTTGCCAGCATCTGGAAACGTGGATCAACGTTGCCCACATCCTGAGCCTCCCATTGGGCATTGCCTTCCATATTGGACTGTCCGAAGCAGATGTAGATATAGAAGTTAGGATCTACTTGTGCCTGTGCCTTCGTGAGGCCGGCCATCAGGCCGAGGAGTATGATAAAAAGTGTCTTCTTCATTTTATTCATTTCACTTTTTCACTTTTTCACTTTCTCACGACCTTTTTTCCATTGATAATCACGATGCCACGGTAGTCGTCACCTACTCTTGCACCTTGGAGGTTATAGGCAGGAGCGTTGTCATCCTCGTCAGCAATGATTGTACCAATACCAGTCTCTGTGCTTGTTAGCTTCACGTTGTCAATATTACAATTACCGGAAGTGATTGTAAAGCGTAGTTTCTGCAAACCATCTACAGTGATTTTATTTCTAATAGTACCCGTCTTCACCTGATAGGTATTCAAACTACCAGTTTTTGGAAGAGTGATAGTGATAAGATTCTTCAGGGAGCCATCACTGTTCACCAGACTGATATTCAATTTCGACTCTGCATCTGCCGAAGCAGTGACCTCGTAACTGTACTTACCTGACTGTGTGATGTCAACTAAATATTCTGCCCATTTGCTGTTGTTGGCATTACTGAGAACATAGCCTCCATTATCACTGATAACCTCCATACCATCGCCACCCATACAAAAGTCTTCAGCCTCAATAGTTCCAGGAAGGGTAAATGTGGTCATACTCTTAAATGTCAAACTCTTGATATAGAATCCGCCTGTGTCGATAAGCAGTGTGAAAACATGACGACCTGCCGTCAGGTATTCCTTCATCGGGCAGCGAACAGTCTGGTATGTGGTAGTACTTCCTGTGTTTGGAACATCGGTATAATCGGTATAATAAATGAGGTTATCAAACGAATACTCTGCCAAATGGAACATACCGCCTGTTTTCGTGGAAGCAACTTCTGCTTCCAACGTATAGTAGCCATCCTCCAGCACATCAACAGTATATTCCATCCACTGGCCGTCTTTGGTGGTAGTCAAAGAGCGAGAAGCGTTATTGTAAGTCACGCCAGACATACCATTGTCGTACTCTGTAGCATTGATTGTTCCAGGAAGCTGAGGGATAACGTCGTTGTAAGGTGATCGTTTTGTTCCCCTGCTTACATTGAAACGTCCATAGCGCTCATAGGTAGAGCCATCGGTGGCGGTAACTACGGCCTTTGTATTTTTCGTACCTGTAGTGCTTGCAGTATATTCCACGATATAGGGTTCCTCGGTCATCGTCTCCACCAGTTCGTCATCGACATAGAAATCTACTTTCTCAATAGTCTTGGTGGCCAGACGAGCACGAATCTTGATGGGCAGCACATCGCCTTTGGCAACCTTTAGGGCTGCAGGACGGATATAGATAGAAGCCTCTTTCTTCGTGCCAGGGAAGGGTCCCACGGCATTTCTGGCAGCATCACTTTCCATATATTCCCTCAGCCAGGTCATGGCAGGACGTTCTTCACCGTCCAAATAAAGACCAGAAATTCCCGGACCTATTAAATTTCCATATTCGTCCCTTGCGTCTTGATAAGGATTGTCCTTTTCTTTCAGGTTAATCCATGTCTTGCCATAGACATAACCCCACAAAGTGATGCCTGCACAATAGGGAGCCTCCCACATTACAGGTATTTGTGCTTCGAAATTTGACTTTTGGGTGGCACCATGAGTTTCGGGCTCATAGTCGCCGATATCATATTCAGTAATAAACATCGGCATCTTCAGCGCATTTTGCTGCTTTTGCATGGCGCTACTCAATTCGCTCGCACTACAGCCACTTAATTCGTGTGCCTGATTTCCGTAAGCATCGATTGGTGCTCCTGCATCACGTAGGGTCTGAACCAAGGTGATGTAATTGTCGATGTCGTAGCGAATAGAGTTGAAGTCGTTATAGATGAGAATGGCATCCGGCCAACGCTCGTAGGCCATCTCGAATGCCTTGATGAGCCAGTCGTAACCCGTCTTACCGCCGCCACCCAAGGTTTCCTTCATCATGGGGTTACCCGCCTGATGGTTACCCACAGCCTCGTTCACCACGTCAATCATGGGTAGGGTGCTATATTGTGCCTTGGCATGGTCGAACCAATTGGTAAGCGCAGCAAAGCGCTCCTGTGGTGACAGACTGGATAACCAGCCGGGATACTGTGCACCCCATACCAGTGCATGAAACTTGTAGGTGAAGTCATGCTGCTTGGCATAGTTAAAGGCATTGTTTGCTCCACCCCAGTTGAATGTGCCACGGGTACCTTCAACTGAAGACCATTTCGACTCGTTCTCACAGGTGATTTGGTTCCAAAGTGTGTAAAAGGCAGGCACGCCGCCTCCGGCATCCACGCTGCCCCAGGTGGTGATGTTACCAAGAAACTTGTTGGGATTGGTGCTTACCTGAGCAGGAGCAATGGAGCACCACATCAAAAGTGTGCACGATAAGATACTTACGTTTTTCAGAAATTTCATTGTAGTTTTTGTCATTATGATTAGTATGTTTATTTTTGTTTGCACCGTTCTCGCATTTTGGTGTGCAAAGGTACGAAAGATTCTTGAATTATCATTCTTCGCAACGCTCAAATACTTTGTCCCATGTAACCTTATGAACACATAAATGTTACAAAAGTGATTCAAACTACGAATTTCACGAATTATACAAATGTTACAGGTCCTTCGTCATATATGTTGAAATCTCACAAAAACCATGAAAACCCTTCTCTGTTGTTTATGGTCTTTCGCCCATATGTTTTTAATTCGTTAGTCATTGAATCCAAGTGAACTTGTCTTCACTGCCTCACGAATCAAAAACTGCCTTGCAGGCTTAAACAACAGAGAAGAAAAACCCCGCGCTTGCGCTTAAAAACAATCCAATAAATATCGCAATTTGTTACGATTTTTGTATATTTCGATAGAGGTCTGGAACAAAAGTATGTAAAAATCGCATTTTATTGAGAATTTTTGTCTTTGTTTGATAAGAATTGCTTATCTTTGCACAAAAATCGCAATATATTGGATAAATTGCTTGCGCTCGGCATAGCTCAAACAGGCTTGGCTCTGCGCTCGCTTACTCGCAATTTTGAGATTATGACACAGCAGGAAATAGGGAATGCCATCAAGGAAAGACGGAAAAAATTGGGTATCAACCAACAAACATTGGCTGACCTTGCAAGCGTTGCTGTTAATACCGTTGTGGCAATTGAACGAGGTGAGGGCAATCCTCAGCTCGCCACCTTGCTCACGATACTCGATACTTTGGGCCTGCAAATAGACATTAACATCAAGCAACTTGACTATGAGACAATGTAAGGTTTATGTTCACGACAGGGAGGCTGGCATATTGCAAGAGACGGATGCCAGGGAATATGTGTTCACTTATGGTGAGGACTACCACGGCGAGCCAGTTTGCTTGGCGATGCCTGTCAGGAAAGAGGCATATCACTCCAACCACCTTTTTCCCTATTTCTTTAATATGTTGTCTGAAGGCTCCAATCGTCAGGTGCAATCCATGTTGCATCATATCGATGAAAACGATGATTTTGGTATCATGCTTGCAACAGCAGGGCACGATACCATCGGAGCCGTAACCATTAAACCGATGTGAATATGATAGAGGTCAATGTTTGCCCTTCCACCTTGCAAGAAGGCTTTACCACCTATTCCCCTGTAGCCCGAAAACTATTGTTTGACGGGAAGGAGGTTTTTCATGTGTTGGATTTTGACAGCCCCAATAATGATAGTGGTGACAATGAAGCTTATCTGAAGAACGTAGGGCGTATCTCGCTTTCTGGCGTTCAGCCCAAGGCGAGTTTGGTGCTGGATAGTGAGGGACATTTGGTAAAGCCAGCCGAAGGTGAACGTGGAACATACATCTTGAAACCGGCTCCTTCATCCTATGCTTTGCTTGACCGTAAATATTGTCCAGCCAATGAGCATCTGACGATGCAGTTGGCTTCTCAAGTCTATCACATTGAGACTGCCGCTAATGGCATTTGTTTCTTCCAAGATGGTGAAGCAGCCTATCTTTGCCGACGTTTCGATGTCGGACCAGATGGACAGAAGTACAGTCAGGAAGATTTCGCCTCGCTGGCAGGACTGACAAACGCCAATGGAGGAAGTGATTTCAAGTATAGTAATCTGAGTTATGAGGAATGTGCAGACATCATTCGCAAGTATGTTAAGGCTGCGCCCGTAGAAATTCTGAAGTTTTTCCGTATCATTGTGTTCAACTATCTTACCCTCAATGATGATGCACATTCGAAGAACTTCTCGCTTATCAACCGTGGTGACGGAGAATATCATCTTGCTCCAGCATACGACCTCATCAATACAAGTCTGCATTTGAGTATGCCTCGTATCTTCGCCCTTGATAAAGGACTATTCAAGGAAGGCATGAAGTTGACAGACACAAGGACGGTTGAACGCAATGATTTTGAAGAGTTTGGTCGTCGCATTGGCTTGTCGGAGCGATTGGTAAAACGGGAGCTGAATTTCTTTGCCGCAGAACATCCGTTAGCAAAAGAACTGATTGACCATTCTTTTCTTTCAGATTCCTTGAAACGGAGTTATTGGCTTTCATACAAGTACCGACGCGCAACACTAACTTTCACTTTCAACTAACCGAAACTGAACGTGATGAGGTTGTCGCAAATTGCGTTAACCTTCGTTCTGGTTGTTTTCAAGCCTACAATAAGTATACGATGTTATCCATGTGAGTATTCTTTCAATAGTAATCATCTTATCAAGATTAACAACGCATCATATAAACCCGCTGATCTTTAGCAACAATGCCGATTGTCAGCGGGTTCGTTGTTCCCAAAATGTCCCCACTTATCCATAACGTGAGAGATGTATATATGGTGCAGTATGTTATGGATGTATTTCTTGAATTCACAAAAAATCAATCTACGTTTCAGAAAGTCACCCAAAGGTCACTTTGAGCGCTCTATGTTCACCTGATGTTCACCAAGAAAAGAAAAAGCACCTACAAAATCTTTGTAAGTGCCTGATTTCCAGTGTGGACCAGCCAGGGCTTGAACCTGGGACCTCCAGATTATGAGTCTGTTGCTCTAACCAACTGAGCTACAAGTCCAGTGCATCCATATATTTGGTTTGCGGGTGCAAAAGTAGATATTTCTGATGAATTATCCAAATGTGAAGCGGAAAAATTTGGTCAGCAAAGTATATTTACCTATTTTTGCAGCTTGTAAGGAAAATGAGGTACGTAGCAACAATAGGTTTTTTCGATGGTGTTCACCGCGGGCACCAATGTTTGGTAAGTCAGGTCTGTGAACTTGCCCGCAAATTGCAGTGTGCCTCTATGATTGTCACATTCGACCGTCATCCGCGTCAGGTGCTTCATGCTGACTACGTTCCCCAGTTACTCTCTACTTATGAAGAAAAAAAAGCTCTTTTGACAACCACTGGTATTGACAGATTGGAGATGTTGCCTTTTACTGAGGAACTGAGTCGTCTTACTGCATTGGAGTTTATGCAGCAGGTGCTGACTGTTAAGTTTCATGTTCAGACTTTGGTAATGGGTTACGACCATCGTTTTGGTTGTGGAGGCGGTACCTTCACTGAATATGTAGAGTGGGGGAAACTGGTTGGTATTGATGTCGTTTTGGCCCACGAGTTGGAAGAGGAAAAGGTCAGCAGCAGTGTTATCCGACGCCTGTTGGGTGAGGGGAAAATAAGACAAGCCAACCATTTCCTGGGTTACGAATACAACTTGCATGGTAAAGTTGTTACAGGGCATCAGGTGGGGAGGAATATTGGTTTCCCTACGGCCAACATAATGGTCCCGAAAGACAAACTTCTTCCCGCTTGTGGGGTGTACGCTGTTAGAGCCATGGTTAATGATTCTTCTTATAATGGCATGCTGTGCATTGGGCACAGACCAACGTTGAACAATGGAGATGAGCTGTCTGTCGAAGTCAATCTTTTTGGATTCAACGGAGATTTATACGGCCGGGAGATGTCGGTAAGCTTTGTAGATCGTCTGCGCGATGAACAATCTTTTCCCTCAGTCGAGGCGCTTCAGCGACAATTGGAACAGGACGCCTTTCATGCACAGGATATTCTCTCCAAAGTGGTATGACCAATGCCGAATTCATAGTTCAACACAAATCAGACGACGTTCGTAAACTGGCGCTCGGAAAGGTGCCGGAAGGAATAGATCTGCCTTTCTGCCTGCAGCAGATAGAAGGTTGGCAGTTAGCCTGTAAAAAGATACCCCAGTGGGCTGGAACGGACGGATTGTTATATCCGCCGCATCTCTCTATGGAGCAGTGCAGCAGCGAAAAAACGGCACTTTATAAAAAACAACTTGTACAGCGTGTTTTATGCGATGAATTGGAACAAATGGTCGATCTGACCGGAGGCTTCGGAATCGATTTCAGCTATATGGCCCCTTTGTTCCGCAAGGCTGTTTACATAGAGCGGCAAGAGACCCTTTGCCAGATAGCTCGACATAACTTTAATCTATTAGGTTTGCGTCATGCCGAAGTGAGACAATCGCAGGCAGAAGACGAACTTGCTCAAATAAATAATGTATCCCTAATATATGTTGATCCCGCCCGAAGGGACAGTAAAGGCAGAAAGGTAGTGCTGTTAGAAGATTGTCAGCCTAACGTCATCGGTTTGCAAGACGAATTACTTAAGCAGGCAAAAGTTGTATTGCTGAAACTCTCACCCATGCTTGAGATACGCCAGGCCTTACGCCAGTTACAAAATGTTCGCGAGGTGCATGTGGTAAGCGTAGATGGAGAGTGTAAGGAACTGTTGTTGGTGTTGCATCAACAAGATATCCCATTTCATTATCATTGTGTGAACCTTTCCGGCACACGACAAGAAACTGTTGTGCCTGCCGCATGGCCCAATCCTGTTATTTGCGAGAAAGAGAAAGCCTTCTTGTACGAACCTAACGCTTCGATTCTTAAGGCCGGTGTACAAGATGCACTTTGCGAACAGCTCGGGGTAGAGAAACTGCATCCGTTCAGTCATTTGTTCACATCCGAGGAGCTTATCACAGCCTTCCCGGGCCGGTCCTTCCGCATTTTAGGCAGGAGCGATTTCAGTAAGCAGGGGCTTAGAGCTTTACTCTCCGGAGTCAGGCAAGCCAACCTGACAGTAAGGAACTTTCCTGCCAGTGTTCAGGAACTTCGTAAGAAGTTGAAACTGAGCGATGGAGGCAACTTTTATTTGTTTGCTACCACGTTGAAAGACGAATCTCATGTCCTTTTGCTATGCGAGAAAGCAAAAATTGACTAAATTTGCTATTTTTGCTTTTTCTTGTTACATTTGTTTGATTATTTTTGCTACTTTTGCACCAAGAAACAAATCAAAACCACTAAATAACCTAATTATGTCTACAAGAAGAGATTTTTTAAAAGGTATGGGTATTGCAACCGCTGGTTTGACCTTGGCTCCAGGTGATTTATTTGCAGCCAAGAAGAAAACACAACCCACTCCTGCACCTAAGAGTGACAAAGTGAAGATTGCCTACATTGGTATCGGTAATCGTGGTCAGCAGAACATTGATGAGTTTGCCAAAACCAATATGGTGGATGTTGTAGCTCTTTGCGATGTTGACCTGCAGGGTAAACAGTGCCAGAAGGTGCTGAATATGTATCCCAATGCAAAGCGCTTCACAGATTTCCGTAAACTTTTCGACGAGTATTCCGACCATTTTGATGCCGTTGCAGTAAGTGTGCCCGACCATACGCATTTCTTCGTCTGCATGGCCGCCATGAAGCATGGCAAGCATGTTTATTGCGAGAAACCCCTCATTCGTACTTTCCAGGAAGGCGAAATTCTCATAGAGATGGCCAACCGTCATCCCGAACTTGCTACTCAGGTTGGTAACCAGGGCCATTCAGAAGGTAACTATTTCCAGTTCAAGGCTTGGATGGAAGCAGGTATCATCAAGGATGTTACCAAGGTTGTTGCCCACATGAACAACGACCGTCGGTGGCATAAGTACGACTGGAATATGACCAAGATGCCCGAGGGTGATCCTATCCCCGAAGGTATGGACTACGACACATGGCACGGTGGAATCCGTTACCATAACTACAGCAAGCTTTCTCTTCAGGGCGACTGCCGCAGTTGGTACGACTTTGGTATGGGGGTTTTGGG
>JAEEGK010007154.1_pt1 | contig 26631 bp, 15 predicted proteins | sample 8958771 | NCBI WGS metagenome assembly JAEEGK01 (sample SAMN16246547, study PRJNA631951) | gut metagenome | biome: gut microbiome; feature: rumen; material: SC-attached | host: Bos | place: Iran: Karaj | collected 2018-10 | reverse complement strand
TATATAATCTATGAAGAATTAAAAATGAAAAAAAATTCAAATTGTTAATGCATTGAAAAATAAATTTATAAGATATATTTGAAATAATAATTATAATTTATAATAAAAACTAATACCCACTAAAAATATCTCAAGAATATTTTATTTTTTTCTATAAAGTTCCTTAATTGAGTTAAAAATTCAAGATTTATATTTATACATTTTCTTCTTCCTTTAATAGTATTAATAGCTTTTTCTAAATCAAAGTTAGATTTCCAAATTAAATAAGCATAAACCAATGCAGGAGCTCTTGATATTCCTTCATAACAATGAATTAAAAGGTTATTTGATTTATCTTTTAAAATTTCATTGATATGAATAATAGGTCTTGTTATATCCATGTTTCCATTATCTCTTAGTTTAATTTTATAATACTTAAATTCTTTACAAAAAATGGGCTAAATTTTTCACTTCCATCATCACAGTTAATAATAATGTAAAATTATCTTTAGGTAAAAAGAGATGATCCAAAGAATGTCTACATCCACTTAAATAAATATTATCAATTATATATGAAAATTCAAATGATGAATTATGCTTATAATCAATTTTTTTTCTTGGAATTTCATTATTTAGAGATAACTTCTTTTTTAAGAAACTCATTTTTTATTATAATATATTTTTCCTTTTTAACCATATTATAAATATTTTATTCATCCATATATAGAATCCATAAATAAATGAATTTATTTGAAAATACTGAAATTAAAAAATATATGAATAATGAATAAATAAAAAAGAACTAAAAAATAAAAAATATATATTAAAATAAAAAAAAATATAATTTATCAAACTAATAAAATTATAAACTTAAATAAAAATTAAATGGAAAAAAGTAAAACTGACAAATATGAATATTTAAATGATCCATATTTATTGGAAAATTTTAAAAATACATATTTAGCATCATTAAATATATTTTTAAATGATGAAAAATTTACTCAAAAAGTAGCAACTCTTCCTGCTTTAAAATCAAGTACTATTACAAAATATGAAAAATTAATTCAAAAAGAAGAACAAGAAAAATTAAAGAGAGACTTAAAGAGAAAAAAAAATTTAGAAATGAAAGATGTGAATTTAAAATCTTCATTAAAAAAAAATAAATCTCCAGAAAATAAAAAAAACATAGTTAAAGGGATTACAGCAAGATATATTATTATAGATCATGAATTAATAGAAATAACATTACAAGCAATAGAAGAAAGTAATGAAGTAAATTCTAAATTAACTGATCCCTTTAATGCTTATTTTCATGAAAACAATGAAAAAATAAGAAGAAAAGCTCTTGATCAAATTATATCTAGTATAATTCCAAAAAGTATAATGAATAAAGAAAATAAAGAAAGTTATAATTCAACAGAAAATAATAACAATGAAAATAATGAAGAAGTAGAAAAAAATAGTATTTTTACTAATACTGCAAATTCCATTTTATATCATGATCTTAAAGCTCTTGAAGAGAAATATAAATTATATGATGAAGAACAAAAAAGAAGAGATGAGAAATATGGTCCTGTATTAAAGAATTTTAATGAAAATTGTGAAAATCATAATATAATAACATTGGATCAGAAAATAGATTATTTTTTTTATTTATATGAAAATAATGGAATTATTAATCCAAATAATCAAAAGAAAACTATTAGAGATGGAAATCAAAAAAGAAAAAATACACAATATAAAAAAATGCATTCCAGTTTAAAGGGTTCTAATATGGAAACTACAATTGCTAAGGTAAATAATGCTAATTTAGATCTTGGAACAAAATATATTATAGAATTAAAAAATAATAATTTTAAAATTAGTGATGATTTAATGTATAATGAGAATTTAGAAAATTATGAAAATGATTTAGAAACTAAAATTAAAGGTTTTGATTTTATAAAAAAAAATTTTGAATCAAGCACAAAATTTATTGATAAGTTAAGAATGTATTTAAGATGTCAAGAAATTTCTCCCGAATCAATAATAATAAGAGAATGTGAATTAAATGCAGAAAGATTTTTATATTTAGTTTCTAAAAAATATTTTGATTTTGGTATTTTAAGACATTTGAATTTATCTAGAAATAATTTAGGAGATTTAGGAGGAAGTTATTTATTAACTTTAATTCAAAATTTTGGAATTAAATTTGATTATTTAAATTTATCTTATAATAAATTAGGAAAACAATCAATTGAAATTTTAATTGATATTTTACAGGAAAATAATGTTAAGATCCATTCTTTAAGTTTAGGAGGAAATAATTTAGGAGATAAATTATTTTCTGAATTTTGTATTGGAATAAGTAAAAATTCATATTTACAAAAATTATTTGTTCATGATAATGAATTAGGAAAGATTGCTTCAGTTATCTTAGGAACAATATTAAAATATGATAAAAAATTGAAGTTATTAGATGTGAGTAAAAATGATTTTGGTGATGAAAATATTGGTTATATGTTAAAAGGTTTAATTTGTAATACCACTTTAAAAATATTAATGTTAAATGATATGAATTTAACGAATAAATCTTTAAGAGTTTTTGAAACTACTCTTTGTATTAATACTACTTTAAAAGAATTATTTTTAGAAAGAAATAAATTAACTCATAAAGGATGGAAAATTTTAAGTGAAGTTTTAAATAAAAATAAATATATTGAATATGTTTCTTTAGTCGGAAATAATTTTGAACAAGAACATTTTAATTTAATCGCTGATCAACAGAGACAAGTTAAATTAAGAGTTATAAGTAAAACTGATTATTTCTTACAGATTTCTTCAATTAATGATAATGTTAATTTTTATGAATATCTTTATTAATAAAATATAAAATATTTTTAAATTTTAACATTTTATTTTAAAATAATTAAATATTTATATTAATGAGTTAAAATTCTGACACTTCATCATATAATGTTACAAAAAAATTATGAAAAAGTAATTTATTGGGATTTTTTAAGTAATTTTTTATTCTAATTTTATAATCCTGAATTTTATTTTCATAAAAAGGAATTTTTGTTTCTTCTAAACATCCATTTTCAAAAAGAGCTTCAATCAATTCAATTCCCAAAAAAGAATTTAATAAATTAATTTCAAATAAAAATTTAATATAAAATCCATGAATATTCAAAATATCAAATTTAACTCTAATACTTTTTTTATCTTTGAGATAATTAAAATCAATATTTTCAGAAATAGAAAAAAGACTATTAAGTAAATTTAAACAATTAATATAACTAGCGGAATATTTCATTATATTTTTCATCTTAGGTTTCCATTCATTATAATGAATAATTATTTTATTATTTGGAAATAAAACTTCATTTATTAAATTATAATATATTGTTTGAATTAAAATATAAAATTTATTATCTTTTTCTAATAAAGGTTCTAAACTATCTTCATTTTTTTTATTGATTTTTGTATTAATATTATAAACAATAATTTCATTTATATTATTATCAATGAATAAATTATTAGATACTGTAAATTTAATTTGTGCTCTAAACACTATTTGTAAAATAAAAGTTTCTTGATTGTTAATATTATCATTTTTATTTAATATTGGATTCCAAGTATCATTTATTTCAAAATTTCCATAAGGTAATAATTTAATTCCAAATAAATCTTTAATAAAATCCATTTTTTGAAGATAATCTTTTAATTTTTCATTTTTTTCTTTATATATTATTATTTCTTGTTCATACATTTCTATATGTTTTTTACTTTCTTTTTCTTTATTTTCTAATAATAATATTTTTTCTTTTATTTCATTAATTTGTTTCATTAATTTTTGATTGCTTTTTTTTTTATTTTCAATTAATATATTTAACTCTTGGAATTGTTGTTTAATTTTTTCATCTTCTTTATCTTGTATTAATTGATTATTATCTATTTCAAAATTAATAGGATTTACTTGTATATCTGAAGATGAATTTAAATTATTTGAAGATTCAATAATTTTATCTTGAAAATAATTAATTTTATTATGAGAGCATTTTTTATCGGTTGTTAAACTTTCTTTCTCTGAATTTGAAATTGGATTTTCAATTTCTGTTAACATTGAATTAGGTAATGAAAATTTATTAGCAGATTTAACTCCTGATTTAATTACACTATATCTTTTTTCACTAATTGGGCTTAAATTATTAAAATTTATATCATTTAAATTTGTATTATTATTAATAAATGAACTTGAAATTGAATATTTTTGTGATTTTTTTAAAGGATTTTCATATGATTCTATTGGAATATTTTCTTTATTTAATATCATATTTAAATAATTCATTGATCCTATTGTTTCTCTATTATTATTTGAATTTTGAGGTTCTTCATTTATAAATGAAGAATTTATTGAGACTTTCTTTTTATTTATAAATTGGGATTCATTAATATTTGTTTGATTAAGAGGATTTAATATTAAACTTTGATTTAAATTATCATTTTGATTAAAAGGAAAATTTTGATTTTCATTATTTTGATTAAAACTTAAATTATTAATTGAAGAAGGAACTGAAAATCTATTATTTGAAGATATTTTTTTATTATTAATATTATTATTTTCAATAACTTTTATTTGTTTATTATTATCTATTTGACTTAAATCTATTAAATTTCCTGATAAAGTAATTCTCTTATTTATATCATTGTCATTATTAATATTTAAATTTCTAATATTATTTATTTGGTTATTATTATATTCATTATTATAATTATTATTAGAATTATCATTATAATCTAATTTTTCCGATAAAAAATTCGAAAGTATATTCATAAAATTGTTATTATTATATTCATTTTTATTATTATCTTTGTTTTCTACAATTTTCATAACTCTAACATTAATTTTTTTAGTAGTGCTTTCTTTTTCTATTTTTTCATTATTCATTTGTTCATTATCATCCTTATATATATTATTTAAATTTGGATTTAATAAAGTAATTCTTGGATTTATTTCATAATTATTTTGCGCCAAAAATTCATTTTGAAAATTATTATTAGGGAAATTATCATTTTTTAAATTATTATTATTGTAATTTTTATTATTTTGGTTGAGATTAAAAAATATATTATTGTCTTTTCTATTTGTTGTGTTTATTATTGAAGAAATATCTTCTTTTGAATAAGAGACTTCTTCTATTTCATTTAATTTTGCAATATTTCTTTCAGATTTACTTTCAATATCAGTTATTAAATTATTCCCCCAACTTACTTTTCTCTGGTGTTTAGAATCTTTTTTACTTTCTGAATTTTTTTTTGAAAGAATTCCTTTTAATTTTTCTGGTTGATTTATTTGATTCATTGAGTTTAAAATTTAAATTAATTTCAATTTTCATTTTAAATACATTTTTTTAATTACAAAAAAAGAAATTATTTTCAAAACAAATTATATATAATTTAATATCTTTTATGAAATTTTTAATAACAAAAAAAAAAATTAATCAAAAAATTTATGTATAAGAGCATCTTTCGTAGTAATTCTTTTTTTATAATCAAAACATAACATTTTTTCTAATAAATCAATAAAATTATCTTTATCATTTTTATTAAAGTTATGAATAAAACTTCCTTTCAATATTTTATCTACACTTTTACTTATTTCTATTTGTTTATGATAAATTTTATTTCCATCTCTTCCTTTACAACCAAATAATCCAGAAGTGATTTTTACTTTACCATTAATTATAACTTTTGCTTTATAATTCATCCATATAGGACATCCTAAACATAATTCTAATAAAGTTATTCCAATACTCCATATATCAACACAATTAATATATTTTTCATTTTTACTTAAATTTATTAAAAAATTTTTTGAATTATTTGTTATTTCTGGACAAAGATATTCTGGAGTGTTTGATGATATTGAAGATATATCTTTATAATAAAAAGAACTTCCATAATCTATTATTTTTATATTTTTAATATGAAAATTTTTATCATTTAAATATTCATATTCTATTAAAATATTTTCTGGTTTTATATCTGAATGAATATAACCTTTATTATTTATGTAGTCTACTCCTTCTATTAAACTTTTTGATAAATATTTAAACTCATTTATATTTAAAAACAACTCCTTGAAAAATTTTCCTTTTTGAATATAATATATTCTTTCATTGTTTATAAATTCTCCTTTTATTCTAAATGATAAACTACTTAAAGATTTTCCTCCTTTTTCAAATGAAAACCAAATATCATTATGATCTTCATAATAATTAAATATTTTTGGTATTTTATCATTCCCATCATTTTCATTTAAATTTTCTAATATTTTAATTTCATTTCTTCCAATTTGGATAAAATCTTCATCATTTAAAATATTTTTTGTATTTTTTTTTGATATTTGTTTAACAGCACATTGAAAATTATTATTTGAGATTAAATTACATAACCAAACTATTCCACATCCTCCTTTTCCTAATAATTTAATTTTTTTATAATTTTCCATATTTCTATTTCCATATATTTCTTTTTCTTCTTTTGTTAATTCTATAATTTTATCATTTGAATTATCAAAATATTCATCATCAATATTTGAATTATTAATAGTTGAATTTGTTGTATTTATATTATTATTAATGTATTTTTTATTTGTTTGTTTTTGTTGATTTATTTTTTTTGGTAAAGCATATGAGGAACTATTATGTTGTAAACTTTTATTTATTTGAATATGAACTTGCTTTTTTTTAATATTATTTAAAAAATTAACTTTTATTTTATTTAAATTTATTTTTGCAATATTATTATTCGTATTTTGATCAAAGTTTTCTTTATTAAAATTTTGCTTTGATGTTGAATCTCTTTTTTTTGGTATTCTATAACTTTGTTGAATGGGTGTTTTCATTAAATTAATTAATATTAATTTATTATTATTATTTAAATTTTCTTTATTATTTTTTTCTAAAGGAATATTAAACTTAATTTCATGAGTTTTATTTTTATGATTATTATCATAATATTGATATTTATTAAAATTTCTTTTTATTGGAATAAAATTTTCAGAAATTTTCTTATCACTTTCACTATAAAATTTATTTATATAATTATTAAGATTATTTTGATCATTAAAGGGAGTATGAAAATTTGGTTTTATACTTTGTTTCATTGGGATAGGAGTTAATAAATTTGGAAATGCAATTGAATTATAATTATTCTTTTGTTTATATAATTCAAAATCATAATCAGAACGTGATTTTATATGCGATAACATCATTTATATTAATATTCAATTTTTGTAAATTGTTTTTTAATTATTTTTCAAAAATTTTATATATAAAAAAGAATTAATTTAATTATATTTTTAATTTAAAAAAATGTCTATACCTGTTGTTCATATTAAATTTGAAAAAGATATTTCAAATTTTTCTCTAAATATGGTTTATACTAAGGAAGAATTTGAAAAAAATTATATAATATTGAATTCTAATTCTGAAAGTGTAGAAGGGAAAAAAATGGCAAATCTTTTTTTTGAAAGTTTGAAAAATTCAGAACATTTACTTGAATTATGTAAGGATATTCTATTAAATAATTCAAATCAAAATTCAGAGATTTTATTATTTTCTTCAATATTAATAAGGCAATATATAAATAAAACAATAAATAAGTTAATTAATAATGAAAATGACTTTAAAAAAGCAAAGAATATTTTACTTACACTTTTTCAAAAATTTAACCAACTTTCACTTATAAATTTTAAAATAATTAACTTTATTTGTTCTTCTATTACTATTATAATATTAGGAGGAATGATTTCTTTTTGGAAAGATGGTTTTGATAATGTTATTGATATTAGTTATTCAAATGAAAATAATTTATTATACTCTTCTTTAATTTTGGCGGCAATTAAAGATGAAATAAATTCACTTAAATTAAATGATAATTTAATTCAGAAAATTAAAATAGAATTGAAAAACAAAAATGAAAAAATGAATTATTTTATTTCTCAAGTATTTAATAAAGTTGAAAATGAAAATAATCCAAATTCAATTTTATATGAAACTTTAATCAACTTATCTTCTTGTATTCATTTATTTAATATTAATATTTTAAAAATAAATAATTTATGTTCTAATTTAATTAGTTCATTAGCTTTAATTCAAAAAGATGAATTAAGAAATAATATTTCAGAAATATTATCAGATGCTTTTTCAATATCTTATTCTTCGAATTTAGGGGATAGAGAAATTATTAATTATTATTTATATAAAAGTTTTGATCAATTTATTGATGTTAAAGTAAATACTGATGAATTTAGTTCAATTTTAAATATTTTAAATATGATTAATACTCTTTATTTAAATTATAAAGATAAAAATGTTATTGATATTTTAAATAATGAAAAAGATATTGAATTTATTTTTAGTGCAGCAAATATTTTCAGTTCTTTATCTTCTAATTATAATTATTTATTTTTTATGAAAGGAGAAAAATATAATAATATTTATTTAACTTGTAGAATATTACTTTTATATTTTATTAGTTTTCCTTATTATAAAATTTCTCAATTAATGTTTGAAAGTATTAGTTCAATTAAATTTTTCTTTGAAAGAGGTTTTTGTCTCGAAGAAAATGATAAAAATGAATTTGAAAACTTTATTTTAAGTATTAATAAATCAATATTCAATAATTCAAAACTAACTAAAAACGAAATTGATGATAATACTTTATTAGAATATCTTAATGAAAAATTAAAATATGGAACAAGTAATTTCCATTTCGAAGAGATTTTAAATAGAAATATAAATGACGAAGAAAAAATATTATATCGAAAAAATATTTCAAGTGTTTATGATGATATTTTATATATTTACAATAAAAATTTTAAATTAGAAAATTATTTATTTAATTTAGGAAATGAAATGAATGATTCAATTAAATCAAATAATTTAGTAAATATTGAATGTGTAATATTAAATATTTCTTCAATATTAGTTCATTTTAGAGATTTAAATTCAGAATATAATTTTATTTTAAATTTTTTAAATTATATTTATAATAATTCCAGTATTATTTTTGCAAGTCAAAGAATATTAATTTCATATCTTAACTTGATTAATTCGGTTAGTTTTTTAATTTGGAGAAGTAATGAAGTTTTTATTAATACAATTAATTTCTTAATAAATTTTAATAATTTTACTGGAAATGTTGAAATAAACAACACTGAAACAATTATAATTTATTTAATTTCTAAAAATATAAATTGGTATAAATTAAACATTGATAATATTTTAAAAATCAATTCTCAACAAGATTTTACAAACATTCAAAATATTTTTCTTTCTTTAAATCAATGTTATTCAAAAAATTTTGAAAAACTTTCTTCAGAACTAATAAAAAATTTAATTGAATCTATGATAGATATTGCTTTAATAAATATTAAAATGAATAATATTCAAGATTCAAATAATATAATGTTAAATATTTCTCAAAATATTTTAAGTAAAAGTTATGAATTAATAAAAAAAATTACTTCTGACCCAAATCCTAATTATAATATTATGAAAGAAGAAATTCAAAAAATTTATGAAATAAATATTTCATTAATATCAAACATTGGAAATTACAATAAAGAATTATTATATCTTTTAATGAATCAAAAAAGCATAAATGAAGATCAAAATTATTTCTTATTTATTTATTCTTTCTCTTTAAAATCAATTCAAATTTTATCAAATGAATATAAAGTCATGGAAACAATTTTTAGATTTTATACTTTATTAGTCCATTACTTAAGTAAATACTCTTCATATCTTTTTAATGCAATTAATGATATTATTTTTAATTTATATAATAAATGTCAAACTTATCCTTTTATTATTGATTGTATGAATGAATTATATTCTACAGTACTTAATGGAAATGATCAAGAAAAAATTAATTTAATCACTGAAAAAAGTTTTATTATCTTATCTCAACTTTTCCAAGCTATTAAAAATAATAAAGATGAACAAATTGATATTATTATTAAATTTTCTAATTTATTTCAAATTTTTATTTCCGGTATTCCAGATTTTGAAGGTTTAATTAAGAAAAATTTTGATAATAAAATGTTATTTAATAATATTTTAGTTTACCTTATCTCTATATATAAAACTTATCACGAAAGTAATTTAATTATTTCTCTTATAAAATTATTTAACTTATTATTCAATGATTTAAATATTGATTTTGAAATTTCAAAATATTATTTAGATGATATTATAATAGGCACAATTGATCATTTTGATTATCAGAATGATATATTATATAATGGATATACTCATTTATTTAATTATATTTATAATGCAAATAAAGAGTTATTTAAAGAAGCTTTTAGGAAAAAATTTAATGATGAAATTGTTAATATTATTGATGATTTTTTAAATAAACATCATTTTAATTATTCTAATAAAAAATCTTTGGATGATACTTATGTAAATAATATTAAATTAATTAACAATTTTATTAAGGATTTAATTGAAATTTATAATTATAAAGAAAAAGAATATAATTTTAGACAAAAATATGAAAAAATAAAAGATGTTAATGTTGAAAACCAAAAATTCACTCTTCTTTCAATATATAATTAATATTAATATTTATTTTTCAAATTAATAATTTTTTAAATAAACAAAAATTATCAAAAAAAGTTTATAAATTTGTTTAAAAAATTTATTTATCATTTTATTAGTAATTATAATTATTTTTATATTTCATTTTTTGCAGAAAATCATCAATTATTTGTTTCCCATTATTATTATTTTTATTTTGATTTCCTCTTTCAATTTCAATATTAGTATATTTATTTATCTGAGGTTGAATTTTTTGATTATTATCATTTACATTAATTTTAGTTCCCTGTTGAAATGGAGGAGAAAATTGATCAAGTTCATTAAAATCAATTTTTTCTTCATTATTTCTATTAGAATTTTGACTCATTGAAAATAAATTACTATTAGCATTTTTATTATTAACTAAATTTTGGTTATTTGAATAAATGTTATTTACTATTACATTTTGATTAGAATAATTCTTTTGATATGTATATAAAGGAGTATTGTTAATATAATTTGTATTTGTGATATTTATGTTTATATTATTATTTGAATAATTTTTGGAATTTACATTTTTACTTTTTTCTGAAATATAATGTTTAGTTTGCTTTTTATTAGAACTTAATGGTGATTTAATTCTTTTATCTAATGTATTATTTATTAAATATGGATTTTGATTCATTTGTGAATTTGTCTTATTAATATAATTAAAATTTCTCTCTTTTAAATTCTCATTAATATTTTTATGAGTATTTTTAGGATTTACATTATTTTTTAATAAATTTTTTCTAATTGTAAAATTATTATGATTGTTAACTGGGATATTATTATTTATTTTATTATTAAACATTGAATAATTTTGAACTTTTGAGTTAATAGGAATTTTTCCAAAAGATTGAAAAACTGCATTTTCATTATTATTATAATTAGAATAAATCCCTTTCATATGATGAGGAATATTATTTTGGTTATTATTATTTGAAATAATATTTTTGTTACTAAAACTTTTTTGGTTTTTTATTGATCCTCTTGTTGTATTATTAGTTATTAAATTATTATAATTATAATTAGTATTATTTAAATTACTCCTACTATTACTTCTATAAGAATTAGGAATTTTTTTTCCAGAATTAGAATTATTAATATATGAATTATTAGATAATCCAGAACGGATTCTACTATGATTATTAGTATGAATATTATTTGAGTTATCCATTGTTGTTAAATTTTCTTTATAATTAAAATTGTTATTATAAAAATTTTTCCCATTATTATTATTTGAAAAGGTTTTAGTATGTTGATAATAATTATGAAATAATGTGTTATTAGTATTATTATTTGTATTATTTGTATTATTACTATAATTTGTATTATTATTATAATTTGTATTATTTAATAAATTAGAATTACTTTTATTTCTATTATTTTTAATTGCAGTTTTTCTTTCATAATTATTGCCAATTAAATCCTTATTTAAATTAAGTTTCATTCTATTTAAAATTCTTTCAGGAGTTTTTTGTCTAATATGATAAGTTCTTTTTTTATTATTATTATAATTGTTATTTGTATTTGTCATACTATAATCTGGAGTTCTTGGTCTACTTAAATTTTTTTTATTATTAGTTTTACTAATATTATATTTTTTAAACATATTATTTCCTAAATGACTATAATCTATTGTTGAATGATCTTTTCTTTTGCTTAATTCTGGAGTATGATAAATTTTATTATGAATTGTTTCTCCTATTGTTTTAAATTTATTCTGAATTATTTTATTTATATTTTGATTTTTTGTTTGATTTTTTGAATAATTATTATTTGAAATTTTTCCTTGACTTCCATATCTATTTAAATTATTTTTATTATTAAAAGTTAAATAATCATTATTTGAATAGTCTAATGTTGTATTTATTTTATTATATTTTAAAGGAGTATTATTTATTTTATAATTGTTTGAATTATTATTTTTTTGATTTTTGTTTGGGATATTTGTTGTACTAGCTATTTTATATTGAGTCTGAATTATATTTGTTGGTATTTGATTAAATATATAATCATTATAGTTTGAATTAAAATATTGGTTTGAATTCATTTTTTTTAATTTAAAATTTATTTTAATGTTTAAAAAATTTAAATTATTTTGACTTTAATACTTTGGTGAAAAATTAAAAATTATAAATTTAAAAATATAATTCAATATAAAAATTGAATATTACTCTTTTTAAAAAGAGAGATTTATTTTAATGTATGAATTGCTTCCAAAAACAATTCACTGAATCATGACTTACAAAAAATTTAAAAATTTAAGTTTATAAAGGAATTTAGAAATAAAAAATATAAAGATATTAAATGATGATCATAAAACTCCTTATCAAAGAAAAAAAAGAAGAGAAATATTTGTTTATAAAAAGTAAATTATAATATTGAAGGGTAATTTAATTAAATTTTTAAAAAATATTTTTTCGAAAAATAAAAATTAAAATTGAATTAATTCATATCTAAATGAAATTATTTTTCATTTGTCCCTCAAAAAAATATTAATATAAATGGAGAAAAAAAAAAATCTTAAATATAATATTTTAAGCAAAGAGAATAATGATATTCCAAACTTATTATTAAAAAAAAATTCATTTAAAAAATCATGTTTATCAACAAGATTAATGTCCTCAAAAAGTAATAACTTAAATAATAATACAAGATTAACTACTGATACAAGTTTTAATAATGATGACACAAATAAATTTAGACAAAATTCAAGAAAAAAAATAGGGAAAGATAATATCTTAATTAACAAAATAATATTTAATTCAGAAAAATTAGAAAAAAAATATAAATCTATAATATGTCCTAAAATTCAAAGAAAATTAAAATATATAAATAAAGAAGAATTACAATCTCTTTTTTCAGATGATGAATTAAATGATAATTGTAAAACCATTGAAATTGAAAAAAGAAAAAAATCATTATTTAATTCTTCAAGAAAATCTTTAACAAATATAAATGATAGAAGAAAATTAATGATTCATTATCCCAAAAATTCACCATCACAACATCTTTTAGATGCAAATTTAAAATCTTCAAAATATAATTTCACTGATTGTAATACAAAAAATAATGAAAGAAAAAATTCTGTTAAAAGATTTTCAGTTACTGCTATATTTGCTTTAAAAATTTCAGAACCTAGTGATGTTTTAGAAGAACATATTGATCCTAAATTAAAAATAACAGATAAATTTGCAAGATTTAAATTATTGTTAAATAAACAAAGAGATAAAAATGTAAAGTTATTAAATGGTATTAAAGAAAATAGAGTAATGAATGAAAATATGCTTAAAGTTTATATCAATCAACTTATACATAAACATTTAAGTAAATAAAAATAATTTTTATATATACTTTGATTATTTTTGGTCTTTTTTTATTAGATATAAATGAAATGAAATTAAGAAAAGGAACATTTTATTTTTATAATCTTATATTAGATATTAATATATCTATAAATAATTATCAATTATTATATATATAGTTAATACATTTAAAATAATAAAATATTTATTTATTATAAAAGAAAAAGACATAAAAATAAACCAAGAAAACCATTGCTTCATCAACAAGTATATAAATCTTTCTTATCTTTAATTTTCACAAAAACACAAGAATAAACTCAGAATTTATTTTCCTTATTTCCAAATAAGGGAAGGAATATTATTATCATAAATAAAATTGTCTTCATCCTTAACATTTAACTTACTTAAAGTAGTATTTTAAGTTGTATCATCAAAATAATTATTATTATTTAACCAAATATTAATTATAATTTCCTTTATTAATATTAAAAATTTCTAAATTTTTCCCAAATCAAAAATATTATGAACTTTTTCTTAATGAAGTAGAATAATTTTTTCAAATAAAATTAGAAAACATATATTAAATTGCTAATATCTTAATAAGTGTACAAGAAGTCTTTTATTTAATTTTCTTTTTATTTAAATATAATTATATGTCTTTTTTATATATTTTTTATTTAATCTTTTATTTATGTAAATAATTAAATGAATGTTAATAAAAATATATAATTTAGAAATTATATAAAAAATTAAGCATCTCTTTCACTCTTTACATCATTAATTGAAAAAGCATCTAAATTTTTAGTATCTTCTTCAATCTGGAGTTCATTAACTTCATTTAAATTAAAATTTCTCATTTTATAATCAAAAGTAGTTTCATCTACTAAAAATAAAAATCCAATAGCTAAAAGAGTAATAATTTCATAAATTAAAAAAATTTTATTTCTCTTATTTAAAAAGAAATTATTAATTAAAAAGACACACCAAAAACCAAAAGATCCAATAACAATAATAATACCTGATAAATAATAACTTAAATCATATCCATAAATTTTAGGAATGATAGAAGATATAATAGTTGAATTTATTCCATAACAAATTCCAGAAATTAAAACAATTACATTTATTTGACTTTGAGAAATATGTTCTGAATTTTTTATAAGATATAAAATACCAAACTGAAGAAATAAAGAAAAATAAGAAAGACTTTTTCCACCAAAAATATTTGCTAAAAATGGACTTAAAAACCTAAATAAAGAAATCATTAATAAATAAATAGAAAGACTTTTTTTAATCTCAAAAAATAAACTAAAAGTCCCAATTAATGTAAATAAATAAAATAAATTTATTAATATAAAATTTTTTGATTTGATTACGTTCTTAATGTTTTTTGAAAATTTTCTTATTTTATCTTCTTCATTACTAAAATTATTTCTTCCCATTAAATTATGAATATTTGTATTTTGAGTATTAACGGAAACTCCAGAAACTAAAGAATCTCTTCTTGAATTTTCAGTTGAAGATTCTACTTCTTTATTAATTGTATTTATTCTATGAATATTATTTAAAGGAATTTCTTCTGAAATTATTTTTTTATTTACACCACTTTTTTTTATTTCTTTTGAATCAAAAGAAAAAAAAAAAGATAAAATACCAAAAATTAAATATAAAATAATTTCTAATTTTAAAACTTTTTTCACTCCAATTTCTGGATTATTTGATATTATTTTATTACTAATAAAATGAAAGAGTAAAGGGCTTAAAGAATAAAAAAATAAATTTAATAAAGATATTATATTTTTATATTGAGGGAAAAATATATTTATATTTTTCATTAAAGGATAATAACAAATTCCATTTCCAATTCCATAAAAAATAAAAGCTGTTATAATAAAATAAACATATGTCGAATAATAAAAAAGAGAATGAGCGGATAATAAAAATAAATAAGTTATTAAAACTAACAATCTAATATTTAAATCATTAAAAAAATAATTTGAAAAAAGATTAGATAAATTAGTGAAAGTTATTACAATTCCAATAAAAATATAAATAAAATTTTCAGATAATTCAGGTTCAATTTCCGTTAATTGTTTAAAAATATAATGAGAAAAATAAATTAAATACAAAGAATTCCCTGTTAATATTGTTGTAAGGAAATTTCCTATTAAGGAAAAATACCCTTCTTGATTTATTATTTCCTCTTCATTTGACATTTTTTTATATACAATTTATAAAAATTGATTTTTAATATTTTTAAATTTTATAGATATATATATAAATTAATATAACAAACAAAAAAATAACTAATTAATTTTAAATTCCCTTCATTTTACATAAACAAAATTTTTAAAGTCTATTTCAAAATAAAGAAAGATTTATATATTTTTTATGGAGACATTAAGTTAAATTATTTTTTTGAATAAGAATAATTATTTAATTAAATACATTGTTTATTTTCTATAATCTACTCTTTAAATATGGAAATAATAAAACGCCAAAAAAAATTTGAATCATCATCAAAAAAAGTAAATAAAAAAAAATATTTATTAGTTTTAAAAGATAAACAAAACATAATAAAAAAATAAAAATTTTATTTAATTAAAAATTTCAGAAATGTATATAATTTGAGCTTTACTTTTTGAATTTCTAGTATGAATTAAAAGATACATTTCTTTTTTATTCATCATATCAATTTTAATAAAATTTCCTAAATCAACATCATTAATAGCATATCTCATTTCTCCATTTTTTAAAGTTATAGTCATTGTATCACCAGCTTTTAAAGGTCTTCCTCCTTTTTTAAAGCAATTTTTCCATTCATTTTTCAAAGTATAAAATTGAATTAAATCTTCTAAAATACAATAAATATCAAATCTAGGACAATTAACATCATTTTGTTCTTTAATAATATCTTTATTAAAAGTAACTCCAGTTCTAACCCAATCAACAGAATTAAATAATATTTTAGCCTCAAAATTTTTAGGCAAAGGATATTTTGAAATATTATATATATATGATGTAGTATTTGTTCCACTTTGGAAAACATAACAATGTTTTAAACAACTTTCATTCCTTCCTTGAATTAAACAATTTTTACAAAAGCATTTTTTACATAAACATCTCCTTATATTTTCATCAGAATTACAAATAGAACAATTAGAAATATTAAAAGTTTTATCTTTGCAGTGTTCTTCTAAATGAGAATCCAATTCAATTCTAGGAATTCGGCTTTTACAAAAACCACATTCAATACAAATATAATTACAATTATTAATTAAATGATTTTGTAATTCTTTAAAACTTCCTGAAAAATCACAATGAGGACATTTAATTTTTTGAAAAGGACATTTTTCTTCATGATGAAATATATCCCAATATTCTAAAATAACTTTACATTCAGGGAAATTAATACATTTTAATTTAATTAAATTTAACATTTTTCTTGTATTTGGCCTAACATCAATTAATTTAAAATTTTCACATCTCATTGGACATGATGGATTTATTTTTAACCATTCATTAATACAAGCTTCACAAAATAAAGAACCACAAACTTCACATTCAAATGGTTTACATACTATTTCTAAACAAATAGAACATTTTATTATTTCTTCTATTATTGATATTTTATCTGTATTTGCTATTCTATCACGAGATATTCCATTTTTTTGAGTCACATATAATGAATGAATTACTGGATCCAATGTATTTGGGCAAATTTCCATATTATTTAAATTATTTTTTATATTTATTTTTTAAAGGTATATATTTAAAGGGAATTTTTTAATTTTTTTTTTGTGTTATTTTATTGTTTTAAAAGTATTTATAAAAGATTCTTTCATTTATCTTTATATTTTTAATTTACATTTTTTGGGTTAAATTAAAGAAAATTATTTTTGTAGATTAATTAAATATTTTATATTATTTATAGTGATATTTTTATCTTTCATTTCAGATAAATCAAATAGGAAATGATCATAATCATTTAATTTAACTTATTTTATTATTTTTTTAAAATTTAATAATTAAATTGAGAAGTTAATAATATAATATATAAGAATCAAAATGTTTATAATTCTTTTGAGGCATTATCAATGAAAAATCTTTTATACAAATGACAATATTTAATAATTTTATGTTTATTTCATCAAATAATTTCACTTTTTATTGCTTAAATAAACTATTTTTATGGATAATTAATAAAATATATATATTATTTAAACTATTTAAACAATAAATGTTATATAATAAATAAGGCTTATAAGTTAATATATTTTTTTTATTTATCAATTAAAATCCCTTATTTTATTTATTTATCTAAAATTGAAATTCTAACTTCACAAGAAAATTATTATACATGTGTTTATTAGATTAATATTAAAGTTAAAAATATATAAATAATTTTATATTTAAATATTATTATTATATGGACTAATTTTATAAAATTTATATTTCTATTTGAAATTTCTTTTATAGATTTTAAAGAGAAAGTGATTTAAATAAAATTTAAGAATTACTAAAATTATTTAGATATTTAAATTTTATTGGTATTAATTTCATCATCTTTTGGATTACTCTCTGAAACAACAATATATATATTTTTAAATTCTTTTGATTGTAATTGAATCATATCATTAATTAATTCATCACTTAATTTATTTTCATCAGTTAAACCAACTGTATTAAATTCACAATTTTTAATAATTTCATTTTGGAAACCATCAAGAATATTTTCAACATCAACAAAAACTAAATTTTCTTTAAAAAAACTATGAATAAAGCCTAAATCAGCTTGAATTTGTTGATAACCAAAAGGAGAAAATTTTTTAATTTTAATAAATTCATTTAGATTTTTTAAAAATATTTTAATAATTATGTAAATAATCATTTGAGGAGATTCAACATTTTCACCATATATATTTAATCTTCTAATTTGTAATTGTTCCATTTCAATTTGAACTAAACTTTTAATTTTATTATTTCCTGGAATAAAAGATTCCATCATTCCCATTTTTGTTTCTTTAAATAATTTACCTTCATCTTCTAAAATTTCCATTAAATCTAATCTTAATTGATATAATTTATAACATAATTTTTTTAATTCTAATCTAAATGTTGCTGGACTTTCTGTAACTTTTACCCAATTAATATCTAAAAATAAATGTTTTAATGTATTTAAAATTTCATTATCTGTTCTTTGTATTATTGAATCATATAAATATGATAATGAATATGTTATTTCTTTTTCGATAAACGTTTTTATTTCATTATAGGAATTTGTATTTTTTTTTATTTGTTGAAATTGAAATAGAAATTTATCTGTTATTAATTTTAAAGTATTAGAATCTAATAATTGCTTACATAAAAAAAGGAAGAAATAAATAATTTCAATGTTATCTTTCTTTAAATGTTTTCTTATATTATCTTTATATTTTGATATTATTTCTGAATAAACATTATTATTTTTTATTAATTCAAAATAATTATCATATGAATTTGAATTAAATTTATTTATATTCGTTGATTGAATTATCATAAGTAAAAGCCCAATTAAACTAATTAAATGCTTTTGATAAATTGAATTAGTTTCTCCTCCTAAATTATCATTTTCATTAAAATTATCTAAATTTAAATTTCTTAAAATTATTGCATACTTTGATAATAAATTTTCTAAAATAATACTTAAATCTTCTCCTTCACTTATATAAGCATTTTTATTAAATTTGATAAAAACATTTATATCATCTGAATTTTTTTGATTATATTTTTGTAATCTTTCAATTTTATCATTAATAATTTTAGAAAGTTCTTGAATAAAACTACAATGAATATCAATAATATAAACATTTAATAATTCTTTATTATTTTCAATTATTTTATTAATTAATTCTTCATTTTTAATATTTTTATCTTCCATCTTTGCAATTAATTCACTTAAAAAAGATTTATAAAAACTTAATAAACCTTCTTTAAAGAAAACAGGATCTAATGCAATTTCAGAAGAATTTAATTTCATATTATCTAAATAAGACATAACTTTTTTAATAAATATATCAATTGAATGAAATAATAAAGTATTAATGTTATCACTTTTTTCATTTCCAAAAAGTTTAATAAAACTTTGATAACAATTAAAAATAATTTGTCCTAAAACAACTTCACAAACTTTTTTACATATCCAAATAAAAGTTCCTTTTTTAAAAGATTTTGATTGTAGGGAAGATATATTTAAAGCTTGTTTTATTTCACCTCCATTTTCTTTATTTTCTTTTTGAATATTCCCATTAATTTGGGATTCATAAAATAAAAAATCATTTTCATTAATTGCAAATTCATAATTATCATATATTTTATTATATGTTTGAAATGAAATTTCTTCTATTCCTTCTTTTAGTTTAAATAAATTATCAAATTTCTCAGATATTAAAAACTGATATCTATCAATAAAAATTTTAATTAATTCATCTTTATTATCTTCAATTTTTACTAATAAACCAATACAAGTTTCGAATTTTTCAATTTCAAATTCATTAAATTCTTTAACATCTAATTTATCATTTATTTTTGATTTATATTGATAAATTAATTCATTTGATTTATTATAAATATCTTTTACTAAAGTATTATCTTTATGAATTTGAATAAATTCTTTACATTTTTCATAATAAATTAAAGGTTTTTCTAAATTAGATAATTTTTTTTCTGGATCATTATTATATAATGTTAAATGTTTACTTAAAATATTTGGTAAATCATTTATAAATTTTAATCTTTTTAAATCTTTTTTTATTTTGTACATTTCTTCAGTTTCTTTTAGTTTTCCATCTAAAGGAGCATTTATTGTATTAAAATTAGAAACTAAATTTTGAACTTTTCCTTTTAAATTTAATAAATCTTTTTCAAAATTTAATAAAGAAGATTTTATCGTATTTATTGTTTCTGTTGCTGAAACAAATTTTTTATAATTTTGAGTTACTAAAACATGTTTTTCACTTTCTAAATTTCTTACTTCTGAAAATAATTTATTATCTGTTGCAATTAATTCTTCTATTTTTTTTGTTTTTATATAATTTTTAAAATATTCTTTCACATTTAAATTAGGAACATCTAATGCATCTTGATCAGACATTTTAAAAATAAAAATAAATAAATATATAATGCTAAAATTATGATTTAATATATATTATAATAAATTTAATTAATTTTCTAATAATTTTATTTTTTTTATTTATTTTTCCATTAATTTTACTTTAATAGATTTGCAACTATTATTTCCACTTTTATATTTTATTTTTTCAAAATTCTTATTTATTATATCCATTACTTTGTTTTTTTCTTTAATTAAAATTGCATTTAAATATTGAATTTTATTAGAATTATTTTCAATAAATTTTTTTTTCCACAATTTAAATTTTTTATGATTAACTTTAGAAACGTTTAAAGTCTTTTTTTTCTCTTCTTCTTTATTTATTGCATTAGATAAAATATTTCCAATTATATTATCATTTAAGTTTTGAGTTGTGTCAATTAATTTATTATCATTTTCAATTCTTTCTGTATAATATAATTTTATTGATTTATCATTTTTTATATTATCTTCTAATACTAATTTTAATTTCTCAATATCTCCTTTTATTAAGCTTTTACTATTATCTTTATTTAATATTTTATATATTTTTGAATTAATTTGATTCTTATGAATTATCTTTTGTAAAGATTTTGAATTTTTTTTTTCATAAGAATAAATATTATCTAATTTAAAAATTAATTCTTTAAATTTTTGATTAAAGGAATTTTTATGAATTGAATAAGAAGTACTTCTTCTATTATGAGATAAATTTTCTTCTTTTTTTGAAATCTTAGGAAAATCAAACTTATTTATTTTATGGTTATTATTGATATTTTTTTTATTAAAATTTAAATAAGAATTAAGAATGAAAGGTTTTTGAACTGAATATTCAGGAATTAATAATTGCTTTTCACTAGCACTAACTCTTAATAAATTAATTTGATTTTTTTTATTATTTTTCTTATTATCAGATTCTCCAAATTTAACATTTGCAATTGCATTTTTTATATAAAATGAATTTGACATAATTCCATTTTCATTATTATTATTGTTACTATTATTATTATTAATATTATTATTAATATTATTATTATTTTTACATGATAAAAAACTCGAAGTTTTAATTGAAGATTTTGAAATTTTAAAAGAAGAAACTGGATTAATACTTAAAGAATTATTTGAACCACTATTTACAGAAGTAGTTAAGGTATTTGCAATAATTTGATTTATATTTTTTTCTAAAGAAGAACTTGAATTTCCTTTTTTGTTAATTTTTGAGAATGAAATAATATTATTATTTTCTTTATTATTTTCTTTATTTTTTTCTTTAATATTTTCTTTATTATTTTCTTTATTTTTTTCTTTAATATTTTCTTTATTATTTTCTTTATCATATATTTTTGGTGAAGAAAAATTTAAAAAACTTATTAAATTTGAATTTCCTATCTCACTTTTTCTCTTATGTTTTTGTTTTTTTTTAATTTTATTTTTTAAATTATCAGAATAAAGATTAAATTTATTAACTGTTGTTATTAATAATTCATCTGCTTGTTTTTTATTTTTATTTGTTTGATAATACTTTTTATTATTTCTTTTAACACTTAATGTACTTAAATTTTTCAATAAATCTGGAGAAATTGTTGAATACATTTTTTTATGTTTCTTACTTTTTAATTTGAATTTTTCATAATTAAAATATTGCTTTTCTTTTTGAAAATTTGGGCTTTTAATTAAAATATTTTTTTGAACTTCTTTAATTCTTTCTATTGAAGTGTTATCATAAGATTTATTTTGAAGAAAAGTTAATTCTCCTATTGATATTTTACTCTTTAAAATTTCTTTTTTTCTTATTTCTTTTTCTTTTAATTCTGTTTTTAAATGAGGAATTAAATATGTAAATTTACCATTTTTTCCAAAAAAATATTCTCCCATTAATTTCTCTAATTTTTTCAAAGGAGAAGGTTTCCTTTTTATTAAGTGAGGTTCAATATATTTTGTTAAAAGATTTTTTATTTGATTGCTTTCATTTTTTATTTTTGATTGTAAATTTATAGGATTTTTCTCAGGTTTATCATTTAAAAAATTTCCAAAAATTGAGTTAACATTATATAAACTTAGGTTTTTTTCTTTTATTTCTTTTCTTTCAAACATAAATCTTTTTTTTAATTTGAATTTAAATTTAAGAAAATTTTCAAATAAGAAAAAAAATAATTCAATTAATTAAAAAATAAAATATAAGAAACATTCTAAAAATTAATAAAATAAAACAAAATCAAAATATTAAAAAATTAAAATAAAAAAATAAAAAACCCAAAAAAAAAAATGAATAGTAAGTAAAACTAATAAACCAATATAAAAATGAAAAAAATTAGCTCAAACAGGTGACACAGATGAAGATATAAGTTCTGACGGTTGGATTAATTGGTTTTGTGAAATAGAAGGTCATGAATTTTTTGTAGACGTAGACGAGGACTTCATTCGAGATTCTTTTAACTTATATGGTTTAAAGCCATTAATCCCTCGATATGATGAAGCATTAGAAATGATACTTTCAACAGAAAATCCTGATTCAGAAGATTTAACAAATCAAAAGTAAAAAAAATAAATAAATAAAATTTAATAGTTTTCTAGAAGTATATCAAAGTGCAATGGATTTATATGGTTTAATTCATGAAAGATATATTTTAAGTTCTAAAGGACTTCATAAAATGAGAAATAAATTTCTTAATGGAACTTTCGGAGGATGTCCTCGTGTTTTATGTGAAAGACAATTAGTTGTTCCTATTGCAATGAGTGAAGATTTAAGTATTTCTAGAGTAAAAATATTTTGCCCAAGATGTGAAGAAGTTTATGTTCCTCGTATTAGATTTGTTGATATTGATGGTGCTTATTTTGGATGTTCTTTTCCTAATATTTTTTTCCAAACTTTTCCTGAATTATTACCTACTGACAAACAAAATAAATATATTCCTAAAATATATGGATTTAGATTATATGGAATGCCAGGATCAAAATATGAAAAAAACTACAATGAAGAAGATAGAAGAAAGTCTGAAAGTAATAATTAAAAAAGATATTTATTTTTACCGTGTTTACATTTTTATTTTTAATATTATGTTAAATTTTAAATTTTTTTAAGAAGCTTTTAGGGTAAATTTCTTTACATTTTGATTGGGTAAATGATAAGAAGGAATACACTTCCTCTTAATATTATAAATGAATACTTTTTATATTCTTTTTGATTTTATTTTCTATATGTTTAATGAGAGATGTTGAGGCTTCCGTCCAATGTACATAAGAGTTTAAATAATTATTTTTATCTAAATTGATTATGAGAATCTTTAAATTTGTAATAGAATCATCTTTCTAATTTCAATTCAATTTTTAAATTTTTGTTATATTATTGTCTATAATGATTATTATTTATGAATATTTATTTATATTAAAAAGATAAATAAATGATTTCTAATTAAAGAAACATTTATAGTAAAAAATATAAATTTAACTTAATAATATTATTTAAATAAATATTTAAAATAAAAATTAAATTATATCAAAATTAAATATTAATTAAATGTTAGATGAAGAACAAAATATACTAACAAGTGACCTTGAGGAATCTGCAGATAGACTGGAAGATATTCAATTAAAAAAAACCATATGGGAAAGATATTTTAGTCCAATGAAAGAAGGGAGTCTCAGAGGTTCTGTTTTTGCAATATCAGCAGTAGCAATAGGAACAGGATGTTTTTCTCTTCCAATTCGTTGTGCACATATAGGTTTAATTTTTGGAGTTTGTATATTATTATTTGGAGCATTTTGTGCATATTGGTCACTTACTTCAATGATTCATGCTGCAAGAAATTCTAAAGAAAAAGACTATTCTCGTATAGTTAAAGAATCTTTAGGAAAAGTACCTGCAACTATTTTAGATTCTATTATGGTTATTTATATTTTTGGAGTTTTAATTTCTTATCAAGTTGTTATTTATTCTCTTATTGGAAGAGTATTTTATGAATTATTTCAAAGTAATAATTATAAAGATTTTGAAGAATATGAAAAAAAAATTTGGAATACAAATACTTATAAATTTCCAGTTATGTTTGGAGTAAGTTTAGTTTTGTTACCTTTATGTTTATTAAAAGATTTAAGTAAAATGAGATTTACTTCAATGATTGGAATTATGGCTTTATCATATGCTATTTTAGTTATTATAATAGAAAGCCCATTTTTTTTTATTCATTATTTAAATAATGTATATAAAAAAGATGATTCATCAACTCATGCAAATTTTTACAATGTAAAACCAGCTTTTAAAAATGATTTATATGTATTTCAATGTTTTGCTACAGTTTTTTATTGTTTTACATGTCATATAGGAGCTTTTCCTGTATATAAAACTTTAAAAAATAACACAGTTAGAAGAATAAATAAAGTTTTTAGAAATAGTATTATATTAGATTTAATAATTTATTCTCTTGTGGCAATAGCAGGTTTTTTAACTTGTCCTGTTAATCAACCTCCTCTAATAATTTATAGAGAAAATCATGGTGTTTTAAGTACAGATATTTTTATGACTATTGCTAAAATGGGAATTGCCATTAGTTTAACTATGAGTATTCCCCCTAACTATAATTCTTTTAGAATTTCTTTTATTGAAGTTGTTTTTAAAACTAATGAAATATCTCAAAAATTAAATTATGGTGTTACAATTCCTGTTATTTTACTTAGTACTTTTATAGGTGCTATTTATAATGATATTTTAAAATATATTTCTTTACTTGGAGGATTTTTATCTGTTGTTATTGCTTTTTTAATGCCTACTATGATTTATGTTAAAAATAATGATTATGAAATAACAAATTGGAGAAATATTTGTTCTTTAATTTTTGTTACTTTTCTTTGTACTGTTGGATTTATTGCAGGTATTGGTACAATACTTTTTTAAAGGATATATTAAGGTTTATTAAAATTATTTAATTACTATAATATAGAAAACAATATAAAATATTAATTGAATTCATTAAATAAAACATAAATCTAATTATCAAAATTATTTCATAATAATATTTTATAAGAAGTATTGTTAAGGAGAAACAATTTAGATATTTTTTTCATATGTTTATAATTAAATATGATAATATTATTCTAAATAATCGCATAAAATTATCTTCAAAAATAAAATTATCCTTCAACTCATATAAATTTTCTTTCCATTAAATTAAATTTTAAATATTCTTCATTTTATCATAAGATAATCTTTATAATTTAAATTATCTATTCTTTATTTAATACCATTTTGAAAAATTGATTTATTTTATAATTATTCAAAAAATAAAATAAAAGAAAAAAAATGAACGCAAGTCAAAGTAAATTTAATCAAAGTCAAATGCAAAGAACAAATCAAACAAATCCAGGAGAATTTAATGCATCAAATTTGGGAAATTTAACTCAAACAGGGAATAATTTTAATGCTACAAATTCTGCAAATGCAGCAACATTAAAAGGGAAATTAGCAAGTTTAGAAGAACAAATTCAATTAGTAGCAGATGAAATGAATAATCATAAAAAAGATGTTGTTTCTTTAAAAAATGAAAAAGATACTTTACAAGAAATTTTAAAAATGAAAACTCATGAAGTTAAAAATACTTTATTA
>JAEEGK010007153.1_pt1 | contig 26634 bp, 22 predicted proteins | sample 8958771 | NCBI WGS metagenome assembly JAEEGK01 (sample SAMN16246547, study PRJNA631951) | gut metagenome | biome: gut microbiome; feature: rumen; material: SC-attached | host: Bos | place: Iran: Karaj | collected 2018-10 | reverse complement strand
CGGATTTGCCGAAATGGTTCGGCGACGATATTTCGAGGCTGAACGTGATTGTGGGGCTGGATCTTTCGTACAACGGTTCGGTGCTTGCCAAAGAGGGCACGGGCTACCTGCTCACTTTCGACGGCCTAGTGGATACGAGCCGCAGTTCGCGCCTGTGTTTCAGGCCGCTCATGCCCGAGCTCACCACCAACATGTACATCATTTGGCGGCGGGGCCAGCAGTTCACGCGGGCGGGCGAACTTTTCCTCGATACGCTCCGGCACGTGCTGGGGGAATAGAAAAGATTAGAGGACTATTCTCATGCTTAAAATTGAAGAATATAGTACAAAGTATATCAACGACGCGATTGAAATCTGGAACGACATTGTCGAAGACGGGGTTGCGTTCCCGCAAATGGATTTGCTTGACCCGCAGACGGGTGATGCCTTTTTCAAGTCGCAGTCATTCACGGGCATCGCCATCGATGCAGATTCCGGCGAGGTTGTGGGGCTATACATTCTCCACCCGAACAATGTCGGGCGCTGCGGGCATATTTCGAATGCGAGCTATGCGGTGAAGAAGAACAAGCGCGGTCAGCATATCGGTGAATTTCTCGTGAAGGATTGCCTTGCGAAGGCGAAGGAAATCGGCTTCAGGATTTTGCAGTTCAATGCGGTCGTCGCGACGAATACCTCGGCCCTCAAGCTCTACAAGAAACTCGGCTTTACGCAGCTAGGCGTAATCCCCAAGGGATTCCTGCTCAAGGACGGGAGCTACGAAGATATTATTCCGCATTATATTGAACTGTAACCGATTGCCGCGAAACGCATTCGCCCTCATATGAAACGTGCTGTTTCATAAAACAGCCTTTTCACGTATTTTTACAAGAAAATTACCTAAAATTCTTTAAAAAATCATTGATTTCGTTTCATAGGCAAGGTATATTTGATAAAAACAAGAAGGAGAACGCTTTATGAAAACGAAAATCCTACCCATACTGACAACAGCATTCACGTTGTTGTGTGCCGCATGCAGCGACGACAGCACCAGCAACGCAATTACCGGCAACGATGACGATCACGGCTCCGTAATCGCAGGCAAGGAGACCGTCAACACATTCGAGACTCCTGGCACCGGTAAAGAATATGACTGGGGCGGCGAGATAAGCGAATCAATCACATCGGATTTCTCGTCCAGGGATGCGGATATTGCCGGAGCCGCGCCCTCGACCGACGCGAAGAACTCTTTTGATGTTGCTGAACCTAGCCTCGACCTTGGAGAGCCTGGAGACATCGAAGGGCACTGGGGCGGAGTTTCAAACGAAAGGATGTCGGGCCTGCTCACGGCCGGCGAGTGGAACGACCTGGACAACTGGAATTCCTGGATCGCGACCCTCGACAGCACCAACTACAAGACAATGCCGGATTACTGGGAATTTTTCCCGAACAAACTAATTGCCGTGAAAGTCGTAGATGGTAGCGAGTCGGGCATCGCGAACGTGCGTGTAGAACTCCTCAAGGGCGACAAGGTGGAATTCTCCACCAAGACCGACAACTCCGGGTTCGCCTACTGCTGGGCAAGTTTGTTCAGCAACGACGCACAGGCCACAGGAGAAGAAGAATTCTCGCTGAAGGTCGACGGCAAGGTTTCTGAAGCAGCAGTCAAGGTGACCAGCAAGGACGACGAAACCATCAATGTCAACATCATCACGAGCGACGCCAAGAAGGCCGAAGCCTCTGCAGACATCGCATTCATCGTGGACGCCACGGGGTCTATGGGCGACGAGATTGCCTTCCTCAAGTCCGACCTCGAATACATCATCGACCACGCCAGTACCGGCAACAATGTGAATCTGCGCACGGCGGCGCTTTTCTACCGCGACCAGACCGATTCATACATCACACGCGGCCAGAATTTCGCTAACGACGTCACCACGACCCGCGAATACATTTCCAAGCAGTACGCAAACGGCGGCGGTGACTACCCCGAAGCGGTCCACTCCGCGCTTGAATCCGCACTGCAAGACCTCTCGTGGAACGAATCCGCCCGTGCACGCATCGCGTTCCTCATCCTCGATGCACCCGCCCACCACGAGAGCGACGTAATCGAAAGCCTCCAGAAATCCATCAAGGAATTCGCGAAGAACGGCATCAAGATTATTCCGGTGGCGGCAAGCGGTGTCGACAAGGATACGGAATTCATGTTGCGCTTCTTCGAAGTCGCAACGGGCGGCACGTACGTGTTCATCACCAACGACAGCGGAATCGGCAACGACCATATCGATGCCAGCGTCGGTGACCACGAAGTGGAAAAACTCGCCGACCTGATGATTCGCCTTATCAAGAAGTACACAGAATAACCGGAATCTAGCCGCTAGCGGCCGGACTTGATTCCGAGCTTGTTCATGCGGTAGTTCATCATGCGGGGCGATACACCCAGGTCACGGCCTGCGGCAGAAATATTTCCGTCGTTGCTCTTGATGGCCTCGGTGATAATCTCGCGCTCGTAGTTTTCCATGAGAACCTCGAGCGTCGCGTTCTTTTCGCCAAAGCGCGCCACGTTGCCCGTGCTCAGGCTCGTCTGGAGCGAAGGCGGCAAGTTGTAGCTGTGCACGCAATCGTCCGTCGCAGTAAGTACAGCACGTTCCATGCAGTTTTCGAGTTCGCGCACGTTGCCCGGCCAGTGGTAGCTCATCAGCAGGTTAATCGCAGTCGTAGAAAGACGCACGATTTTCTTGCCGTAGCGCAGGTTCATCTTCTCGATAAAATGTTCCGCAAGCAAAATGATATCGGACTTGCGCTTTGCCAGGTCGGGCATCGATATCGGGAAGATGTTCAGGCGGTAGAACAAGTCTTCGCGGAACTTGCCCTGCGCGATGAGTTCCTCAAGGTTACGGCTTGTCGCCGCAAGGAATCGCACGTCGGAACGGAGTTCCTCGTTACTGCCCACACGGCTGAAGGTACGTTCCTGCAAAAAGCGCAGGAGTTTCACCTGGGTCTGCATCGTAAGGTCGCCAATTTCGTCAAGGAACAGCGTACCGCCATTTGCCGCTTCGGCACGGCCAATGCGGCGATTCACCGCGCCCGTAAACGCGCCCTTCTCGTGGCCAAAGAGTTCGCTTTCCACAAGATTTTCGGGGAGGGCCGCGCAGTTGAGAGTAATAAAAGGCTTATCCTTCCTTGCAGACAAGTTCACAATCGCTCGGGCAATCATTTCCTTACCCGTACCGCTACCGCCACGGATAAGCACGGTCGCATCGCTCGGGGCCACCTGGCGCACCTGCTCGTACACATGGCGCATCTCGCTGCAGTTGCCCACGAGGTCGCCCGGGTTGTTCGAGAGCATGTCGCGGAGTTTGCGGTTCTCCTCGAGCATGGCCTCGTGCTCCTTGTGCATCTCGAGGCATTCGTTCGCCGCATCACCCGTGATGTTCGCGATAATCTCGAGCAGGGCAACGTCGCGGTCCAGGTCAGTCGTGCCGTCCACGGGACGGTCGATCGATAGCGTTCCGATAACCTCTCCATCGTGAATGAGCGGCACGCAGATGAACGCCACCTGAAAGTCGTAATGGCGGCTCCCCGTGCGGTTCAAGAAGCGGGAATCCTTGCGCAGGTCAGGAATCACGTGACTCACACCGCGTTCGGCAACATGGCCCGTAATGCCCTCGCCCATGCGGTACAGACCTTTCTGTTTTTCGGATTCGTCAAGACCGCGCGAGGCTTCAATCTTGAGGGTGTCGCCGAACAGGAGCGCAAACGTGCCGCGCAACATGCCGAGTTCCGTTTCCAGAATATCAAGAACGTTTTCCAACAACTTCTCCACGTTGCGTTCGTGAATAATCGCAACGCTAATCTTCTGGATAACCGAGATTTCTGGACCTATGGGTGTTGACATATGTGACATAAGATAGAAAACGATGTGAGATGTGAAGTGTGAAATGACTAGTGATTAGTGGTTTGGAAAGACGTGTGAAATGCAAGACTATTCATTACACATCACACATTCCACATTACACATTGTTTATAGTTTTTCCTTGATTCTCCTCAGGGCTTCGCAGGTGCGTTCGTAGTCACCGAAGGCGGTCAGGCGGAAGTACCCCTCGCCGCAGGGGCCAAAGCCGCTGCCGGGGGTGCCCACAACCTCGCAGGTGGCAAGCAGGCGGTCGAAGAAGTCGAAGGATTTTTCGCCGTCAGGAATCTTCCACCAGATGTACGGGGCATGCTCGCCGCCGAACACCGTGTAGCCCGCCGCGGCAAGTTCCTTGCGGATAACGCCCGCGGTTTTCATGTAGCCCGCAATAACGGCCTTCGTCTGCTGCCAGCCGACCGGGGAGTAGATGGCCTCGGCGGCACGCTGGGTCACGTAGTTCACGCCGTTGAACTTGGTGCACTGGCGGCGGTTCCACATGGAGCGGAGCTTGGAAAGTTCGTGCGGGATGACCGTGTAGGCGCAGCGCACGCCGGTAAAGCCGGCAGTCTTGCTGAAGCTCCTAAACTCGATGGCACAGGTGCGGGCCCCCGGAATCTCGAAGATGGAATGCGGGAGGCTCTCGTCCTGGATATAGCAGTTGTAGGCGCCGTCGAAGAGTATTATCGCGCCGTTCTCGTTCGCGTAGTCCACAAACTTCTGGAGCGTCTCGCGGCTGAGCACCGTACCCGTCGGGTTGTTCGGGCTGCACAGGTAAATCATCTGCACCGGGTTCTTGGGCAGGTCGGGCTGGAATTTGTTTTCCGCTGTCGATGCAAGGTAGGTGACCTTAGAAAAATGTCCGTCATCTTGCAACACGCCGGCGCGCCCTGCCATCACGTTCGAGTCCAGATAGACCGGATAGACAGGGTCCGGGATGGCGATTTTTACATTTTCTGTAAAAAGTTCCTGGATGTTCGCAACATCGCACTTGGAACCGTCACTCACGAAGATATCGTCCGGATCCATCTCGATACCGCGGGAGGTGTACTCGCCCGCGACAATCGCCTGGCGCAAAAAGTCGTAGCCCTGCTCGGGCCCGTACCCGCGGAAACTCCCCTTCTCGGCCATCTCGTCAACAGCCTTGTGCATGGCCTTGATAACCTCGGGGATAAGCGGCGTAGTCACGTCGCCGATACCCAGGCGCACGATATCGGCATCGGGCTTCTTTGCCTGGTATTCGGAAATTTTCTTTGCGATGGTAGAAAACAGGTAGCTGCCGGGCAGCAAGTCGTAATTCGGATTGATGATAGACGCGTTCATTAAATGGTTCCTCTAAAAATTTCCTGTGCGGGGCCGGTCATGAGAACCGGGCCATCGTTTTCGTGCTTGATGTGGAGCGTTCCGCCGTCGAGAATCACGTCGGCTTCTACGCCCACGCGGCCCGTGCGCTGGGCCGCAACGAGGGTTGCGCAGCTCCCGGTTCCACAGGCCATGGTGACGCCGCAACCCCGTTCCCAAACCCGCATGCGGATTTGGGTGGGCGCCCCCTGAACTGCTGGCAAAACCTGCGCGAATTCAATGTTACAGCGGTCTGGGAACTGCCTGTCGCATTCGAGCACGCGCCCCCAGTCTTCCAGCTGAATCTTCTCGATGTCGTCCACGAAAATAACCGCGTGCGGATTCCCCATCGAAACCGTCTCCGCGGTAAAGTCATAGCAGTCCGCCGTAAGCTTGATGCTCCCGAGAAAATCCCTCGGGTTCCCCATGTCGACGCACACGCGGCCATCGTCCAGGAGCGCAGGCTTCACGAGCCCGCTTCTTGTGTGCAAGTTGAAAACTTTCTGACCCGGCTTTGCAAGCCCGCGGCTCACGATGAACTTCGCGACACAGCGGGTAGCGTTACCGCACATCGCCGCCTCCGAACCGTCGGCATTGAATATGCGCATCTCGAAATCCACGCCGTTCGGAACGGAACCGGATGCCGGCCCCACGTTTGCGCCGACACCCGCATCGCCAAGCACCAGGCAACCCTCGGCATCCATCGGCGTCACGATAACCACGCCATCGGCACCTATGCCAAAACGGCGGTCACAGAGGCGAACGACCTCTCTCTCGAATGCGGGTCCGAATTCTACCTTCTGACCCGGCTCCAGCAGCACGAAATCGTTGCCCAGCCCGGTCCACTTTGAAAATTCCATAAAGACGTCCTTTTACACTATTTTTGCCCCTATAATGCAAAGAACGTGCCATTTTTACAAAATTTGTTAAAAATTGCGAATTTTTATTAAAATCACCAATTTCTCGGAAAATAAATGAAAATAGAGTATCAGCATGTTTTACATTTTATGTAAAACACATCCCCTTCTTTTACATTTTATGTAAAACATTCCCTTCCCGCAATTCTTTTAAAATCCAGGCACACCGAAGGTGTGCCGTGCACTTAATCGCCCCTACCCCAAACCACTCCTCCCTATTCAAGGTTATTATACGCGCGTCAGGAGGGTCTTAGGGAGGGGCGTCGTACGACCCCCGCCCTAATCGCTTAGGCAGCGGATATAGCAGGTTGCTGTTTTCGATACTGTGTCGTAGGTGAAAGAGAGGTCCGTAGCCAGGCGCCAGCGGCGCACGGAATTCGCCGTAGGCAGCCCCTTCGAACACATGTACAAGGCTCCACCGGCATAGCCTTCCGAGCCCAGCGAACCCGGAATCACCGCGTTGAACCCGAAGTAGTCATTGCCACCGGAAGCCTTGCTCTTAAGCACCGGAGAAAGCGATTCGACCGAAGGGCGCCACTGCGACACAAAATCGGTAAACGCCTCGAACTCGTCCTTGTCCGGCACATGGAAACCCGTGGGGCACAGGAGCGAATCCTCCTTGACTGCCGCGGCCTCGGCCAGGCGGTACAGGCGACCATACTTGTCACAGTTTGCCGTCGAGTCGTTGTAGCACCAACTGCTGTCAGTCTCGAAATTCAGGTTGGCCGCAAACCAGAGTTGCGAACCCATGCCGATAAGCGGGTACTTCTGCCCATCACGTGCATCGGTAACCGTATCGCGGTAGAGCGAATCCTTGTAGTACTTCCACTGCCCACGGCAACGGTAGATCGAGTATTCAATCTTCGCGATTTCGTCGTAGTTGTAACTCGTGCAACCGCGATTCGCCTTCACCTCCAGGTCAGTTACAGTGCGCAGGTGGCCCGCATCGCACACATACTTGGTCACGGAATCGTTACCCAGCACCAAATCGGGCACGGTATCGCACTTGAGGCCCTTCGTATTATTATACAAGGTACGTTCGGCATCCGTCAGGGAACGCAGGGTACCGTACTCGCAGTAGAAGGGAGTCGCGGAATCGCTCGCAAACGCAATGTATTTTTCGGCGGAATCACACTGGATAATATTCGCATAGTACTCATCGCGGGGAACATCCTGCCACAGGCGGTTACCGCAATAGTAGAAGGCGCTGTCGTTTATGGCTCCGTATTCGCCCTCACGTTCCTCATAGCACATGCCTATGACGCTTTCTATTTCATCGCATTCCTGCCACCTCTCGAAAAAATCGTGATAATAGAACCACTCGGTGGTATCGATTGCTCCCCTGCGCATTTCGTAGCCCTTCGCAGGCCCGTAAGTGCAAGTATTGCGCAACAGGTTTGTGGACAGGAGCCATCCGAGCGAATCGCAGACAAACTCACTGTCATTGTATCCACTCAGAGAATCCTTCAGCGTCTTAAGTTCACAGAGGTTATCTTTACCGCAAGTACCCAGGCCGAGGATCTTCGCGTAGAACTGTCGCCTAAAAATTTCCCCGGCGACAACCCTCTTTTCTATTGTTCCGTCATCGTAACCGTAAATAAACGACCTGTGTAGGGAGGTATCTACAAGATTATCCGCAGCGCCGGTAAACACGTCGAAATACGCGAAAGAGCCTGTCGAGAAAAAGGCTTCTTCGAACGCAGACTTCACGTCGTCATACATTTCCGCCGGAATGAACGGTTCAAAGGCCTTCTGGATGACATACGCCGCTTCATTCGCATCGGAATAATTTGCGGACGAAAGTATCGATTCGTTCCCTACGGAATCAGAAACGAAAGAGAACACGTCAAGCAGTTCCGCATTCGCAAGCCTTACCGCGGAATCGGGAGAAACGCCCTGTGCCACGAGGAACCGCGCACGACCGGTAACGAAATGCCCCGCAAGCGATATGAACGCCGGCACCGTATCCGAAAGGTCTACCAGTATATCGAAGGATAGCTTCCTGTCGGGCCTGTATTCCGCACCGGGTACTCGGATGTATTGAATCTGGAAGTTCTCGGAACGCAGCAAGGCATAGTCCCCCCTCAGCGGGATGGAATCGGCAAAAAATCCCTTACCCTCTTCCTTCTCCATATTGAATTTTCGCCCCGTCTCGTTCAGCAGGGAATCCAGTTCCAAGACATGCACCGAGGCCGTCTGACTCGAAAATGAAAGTTCGGACCAAGCCCTGATGCTACGGACGGGCACCTGCTCGGACACCTGCTTGTCGGCATCCTTGCTCGGGTCATCAATTTCGGAGGTCACGTCGCCCGACTTTGAGCAGGACCCCAGACAAAGTAAAATCACTGCCACGAGCGGCAAGACCTTGTTCTGTAAATTCGTCATGCACCTCACCTACTTTGCATCTTCCACACAGCGCACAGCGGCGGCCCAGTCCGTATCGCCGAACGAACTTTCACCGATATCGGGCTCAGCGTATGTCATGTAGTAATACGGCAGTTTCTTGAATGTTTCGGCAGTGTACCAGAAATAGGCATTCCGGTATTCACCCTCGTAAGTTCCGTCCACCTTGCGACGGCCCGACGGGAGTGCGTCAAACCCAAACGTGTTCAGCGTCGGCGTATGTGCACCGCCGGCCCAGTCCTTTTTGCCCATCAACGTGAGGGCGAGTTTCCCTTCGGGGCCGTACTTCTCGACAAAGGCAAAAAGCGTGTCCCAGTCCGCCTTGGAGGGCACGTGCCAGCCCTCGGGGCAAATACCCCTGTGCGGCAGCTTGAGTTTCACGGTATCGGCCTTGACGTCATCGGGCAAGTCCATCGCCGCAGTCCAGGAATACAGCACGCCGTAGGGCCCGGAGCAGTACGATTCCCAGTTCTCGAAGCACCAGGTGTTGCTGGCCAGGTTCGGCGTCTTTACGGAATCCCTGTACCTGAGGTTCGCGCCCATCCAACGCTGGCTTCCCATGGGCACAATCAGGTACGACTTGCCGTCGCGCGGGTCCTCGACCCATTCATCCAGCGTGTCGGCAGGGATGACCTTCCAGGCACTGTCGCAAACGAAGGAAGAATACCCGACGTGCACGGTATCGCCGCGGGTATCGCTGTTGCAGAAGGCTCCGAGATTCTGGTCGAGCTTGGGCATTTTTACCCAGCCGGAGTCAGAGCAGAAATACGCGTCTTCAATCTTGCCCTTGCGGGACTTGATACAACCCACTTCCAGGTCGAGTTCCGCCTTTGTAACATAGCGCCAGCCGCTATCCTTGTCGAACACGTATGCCTTACCAAGTTCGTCGTACACGAACAGGCCGTCCTCGGCATCGGGGTAACGCAGCGGCATGCTTTCTATCCCGGCAAATTTCCACTTTGTGCCATCGCAGGTGTAATACTTCGGCACTCGCACGACAGAATTAGTTACGGAAAATTTTGCTTTGTGCACGGAATCCTTCAAGTCGACGGAACATTCCGTTTCGCCCATGAGAGACAGCCAGAGTAAGTGTGCATACGTCCGGAATTCGCTAGATTCCGGATAGAAATCCGCCCCATCCATACACCATTGACCGCGACCGTAATCCAAGTCAATCGCATACGCGAGGAACCCTAGCGAATAGAAAATCTCGTCATCCGAAAGGTTGTCCAACGTTGCAAAAAGGCTAGATGCGCCCTGGCGGATTTCGCCAAAGTCCTGTGCCGTGGTTGTCGGGAAAATTTTCTCGAGCAACACCGTTGCCGTAAGCAGTTCTACCGAGCGGTTGCTGCCGTCGATGTGGAGGGACTTGAGCGACGGGCTATCGCTCCCGAGCGCGAACCACTTGCGCACGTCCTTCTCCGCCTGTTCCCAGGCTTCCGCAAAAGTCTCGCCCTTGTCCTTCACGAGTTTTTTCGCCTTCGCGGATGCGAGGTCGGTAAACATGTTCAGGTTCACGGAAGAATCCTTCACGAGATCGACAACGCTAGAAATTGACGACTTGTATTCACGCAGCATGCAGGGCCACTGCGCCATCCCGGATATGACAATCTCCGCATACGGGGAGGTGAACGAATCTGCGACGACCGTATAGTTCCCCGCGGCATCGATGCTCCCGGTTACCGACTTACCCGACCTCTCCATGCCGTCCGTGAGTTCGAACAGTTCCACCTTCGCACTATCAAGGTACTTTTCGCCTTCGACGCTGCCACTGACAGATCCAGCGTAGAACGAAGTCTTTTCCGGATTATCTGGATTCTCGGGAGTCTCGGGATTGTCGAGAACCTTCGTGGAAGCAGAATCGCCGGAACAGGCGGAAAGCGCCGCCGCGGTGAAAAGCGACAAACTAATACGCGTAAAGAAACTCTTCTTCATATTCAATCCTCCTTACTTGGAGTCTTCCACACACCGCACGCTTAGGCCCAGGTCAGGCCCGGCGGACTTACCCACATAGACATCGTCCTTCGAGTTCCACAGGTAGTAGTACTGGTACTTGTTCTCTTCCTGGGTCACGAACCAGAAATAGGCATGCGACGCGTCGTTCTTGTACGCTCCGTCCAGTTCGCGACGGCCCGTAGCGACAACGTTGAACCCGAAGGTATCCAGGGGTTTCATCGCATCGCTCACGACGCCCCACGAGATGCCCCCCATCAGGCTATGCGCGAGCTTGCCCTGCGGGCCAAACTCTTTGGCAAACGCGAAGAGGGAATCCCATTCCGCCTTGGTAGGCATGTGCCATCCCTCGGGGCAAATGCCCCTGTGCGGCAACGTGAACTCGTATGTAGCGGGGTCGGTGCCTTCGGGCAGGTCCATCGCCGCAGTCCAGGAGTAGAACGCAGGCCTCCAGAGATTGCCCGCGAGGTTCGGGCTCGCAGTCGAATCCACATACTTGAGGTTCGCGCCCATCCAGCGCTGGCTACCCATGCGCACGATCGGGTAGCTGTTTCCGTCACGGGAATCCTTCAGCCATTCGTCCAGGGAATCCGGCGGGATAAGTGTCCAGTCATCCCTGCAAAGGAAGGGCGTGAGCCCGGCATACGCGGTATCGCCGAGGATCTTCTTGGTGCAGTAGCGGCCAAGTTTCTCGTCCATTTCCGTAACCTTGTAAAAAGAACCGCCTTCACACACGTAAGCCGCATGTGTAAACCGGCCATAGACCAGCGAGTCATCCGCGACGCATTCAAGACCTTGGGTATCCGAAGTCGATTCGGGAACCGAGACCCAACTCCCGCCCATGCATACCGCAGTCGAAAGGTAAATCCCTTCGCGGGACTTTGTGCAACCGGACTTGTACTGGTCCTCGGAAGGATCCGCATACCGCCATCCTGTTACCTCGTCATAGACATAGGAGTACCCCTCCCGCCTGAGATAGTCCCCGTCGACCCGACCGGCCGTATCCGTAACATTCATTCTCTCGTAACCGAACGCATAGTGCCACGCTCCCGAGTCGCACTTATAGACGGGGAAACTTTCCTGCACGTAAGTTAGCGGTTTCCTCGGGTCAAATACCGGGTGGATTTCGCCCTGTCGTTCTGCCGTACATTCTTCCGCGTCAAGTATCGAAAGCCAAAGGGTGTGCATGTAGGCCTGGACCGACTTTTTTTCAAAGACTTTATTCTTGATGTCGCTGCACCAATCCAGTTCGCTCGCAGAAAGGTCGTAGAAGAGAGCAACCCCGCCAATAATCCGCATGGTATCGTTCTTGGTAAAATCGCCGCCATGCGAGAAGGTTTCGGCAAGTTCGCTGCGCCACTGAGGAGCGCTCTTCGCGATAGCCCTTTCTCCAAGACGATCCATAAGCGCAGAGGCGGCAAACGCTTCAAGAGCCACGTCACCTTCGGGCAAGGCAAAGAGCGTACGCACTTCCTTTTCCGCCTGTCCCCAAGCCTTCGAAATTTCCATATTTCCGTTCTTCACGAGTTCCTTCAACCTTTCCGAAAAGAAGACAGAGAACAGGTTCAGGCTTACGGTAGAATCCTTGGACAGGTCGACGATGACGGATATCTTGGAATCTACTTCCTTGCCGGAACAGGGCTGCACAGACTTGCCGGATACGGTGAGTTCCGCATACGGGAAAGTGAAGCCGGTAGTGGAGACCGAGTAATGGTTTTTGGAGTCAGGCATCCCCATAACGGCTGTCCCCGTCTGGACCAGATTTTTATCAAGTTCAAACAGCACTGCACTTGCTTCCTTGAACGACTCCCCTTGCACGCTCCCTGCAAGAATCGTTGCAAGAACGTCTTCCTTGAGAGAGTCCTTAGAGGCTTCCTTGGAGGGGTCGAGTTCCTCGGGAAAATCAAGAGACCCAGGGGTACTGGATTCATCAGAACAAGAAATAGAGAGAAGTGCCACTAACAGTGACGGCAACAGAAACTTTTTCACAAGTCCTCCTTTTGTAGTACAAATTATAAAATTTTGGAATTTTGAGATAGTCGAAATTTTTAAATTGCGCACGTAAACGAGGTCAACCCATGAATTTCAGGGATTTTGGAAAGTATAACCAGTTCAAGGAACAGTTCGCCGGCATGTCTCCCGAGATGAAGGAGCAGATGATGAAGATGGCGAAGGAACAGATGAAGGCGAAAACACGCGAATTTGTTCAAAAATGGCTTTCCACGCCCATCCTTACGGCGGTGGCCCTCGTGCTCGGTGCCATCGTGGGCGTGCTTACCGCATTTTTCGGGTCAGGGCTGCTTTATTTCAGCAATCTGCGCGATGCGCACCCGCTTTACTGGATTCCGGCACTCGCAATTGCAGGTGTATTGATTGCATTTGCATACAAGAAGTTCGGCAAGGGAACCGAACGCGGGATGGACATGGTGTTCGCAGTCGCCCATGGCAAGGAAGACAAGATTCCGCTCCGTATGATCCCGATGGTCATTGCGGGCACGTGGCTCACGCACCTGTTCGGGGGCAGTGCCGGCCGTGAAGGCGTCGCGATGCAGATTGGTGCCACCCTCGGGCACAACATCAGCACCAAGTTCCATTTCGAGAACGCGAACCGCGTATTGCTTGTCGCAGGCATGGCGGCGGGCTTCGCGGGGCTCTTCCAGACCCCGCTCGCGGCAATAGCGCTCGCCCTCGAAGTACTGCTCGCAGGCCACCTGGAACTGGCAGCACTCTTGCCCGCGGCAGTCGCCGCGTTCGCCGCCTGCAAGGTTTCGCAAATGTTCGGCGAGGGCATGGCCATCACGATGAACGGCATATTCCCGGACGATATCACGAGGTTCATCTGGAACGAGAGCGGGCTGGATATAAATATCATTCTGAGACTTGCAATCCTCGGCGCGCTATTCGGAATTGTGGGCGGAGCGTTTGCCAAGGTTCTCTCGCTCGCGAAATCGTTTGCCAGCAAAAAATTTCCCAACCCCATCAAGCGAATCGCCATCGGGGGCATCGCGATAAGCGTTTTGCTTCTCGTATTCTTCCAGGGACGCTACGCAGGCCTCGGCACGAATCTCATCGACATGATTTTCTCGGGGTCTGTGGCGAATGCGACAAACGGCATCTACGCGTTTGACTGGTTCCTGAAATTCGCGCTCACGATTTTGACCATCGCCGTCGGGTTCAAGGGCGGCGAGGTAACCCCGCTATTCGCCATCGGGGCAACATTCGGCACATTTGTCGCGACAATGGTCGGCATCCCGCTCCCGCTTGCCGCGGCCCTCGGGTACGCCGCCGTGTTCGGGGCTGCGACCAACACGCTCTTTGCCCCGATGCTCATTGGCGCAGAAGTTTTCGGATTTGAAATGCTCCCCGCATTCTTTATCGTTTGCGTGGCGGCATACACCTGCAACGGCGGGCAGTCTATTTACCAGCAGAAGAAACTGCGGATCCGGTAGGGTTCACTTTAGTATCAGTACTGGCGTCTCTATCGGGAGTTTTCCCCGCTCCGCTTCTTCCAGCGGGGCCCTGATGCGGTCAAAGAGCGCCCGGAGCGCCTGCGGGTTTGCGCTTTCCCATATGCCACTCGCACCGACGCCCGACAGGAGATTGTGCTTTTCGAAAGTCCCGTAGTCGCTTCCGATTACATGCAACCTAAATGTATTTACGGAATCCTGGTAGAACGAGATTGTCGCCCTGGAGAGGCACAGGCACCCGCCGGAAAAGGATTCCCGCTTGGGAGTGCGCAACAGCGAAAGGAGTTCCTGCAACTGGCTGGAATCGAGTTCAACATTCCCCCGTTTATGCAATACCGCATGGTCTGAATCTTTCAGCAAGTCATAAAGGGGCTTCCCGACTGCCGTATCGCGGTCAAGAATCATTCCGTTCAGCGCAAAGTCAGGATCCTCCGACACTTCGGCCGACCCTATGGGGCATGGCCGGAACTTCACGCCCTGATTGCGCAGGAAAGCGTTCACCTTCCCCATCGTTACAGGTTTCTCGGGTTCCCACACGCCGATATCGTCACCGACACGTCCGATTTTGTCGGCAACACGCAGTTCCGCTACAGACAAAGTATCATGAAAGAGCTGTACGCGCACACCCGTCGCACATTCCGTATGGAAGGTATCAAGAAGCGTTTCCTTCGCATCGGCAAGGCGCAGCAGCTGAACAAAGTTCTGGTAGGTGCGTCCGCTAATCACCTTGCCCTTCGCGTGTTCGCCAAGACCCACCGGGGTCACGAGCATCATGTTCGCGCTGTCGAGCACATCGAAAAGCGGCCTGGTCTCGTGATGTTTTTCGTCGGCGGAAGCCCCCCGAGCGCATAGCACCGCAAAGACAACCGCCGCAACCACGCAAGCCGCAACCGCAATACCGATAAATTTCTTGTTGTTTCGTTCATTCACGCTCAAAATATAACTTGATTTTCGGCCCGTGCGGCCTTCGCACCCCTTCTAAAAAACTATCTTTTACCGCGAAAAAAGAAAACATAAAAGAGGTCTACAATGACGTTCGAAGAAATGTACGCACTGGCGTGCCAGCGCAAGAAGGAAATGCCCGAAGGCAAGGGAACCACGGAACTGTTCAAGAAGGGTCCGCACGCCATCGGCAAGAAGCTCGTGGAAGAAGCCGCCGAAAGCTGGCAGGCCGCTCGCTTCGAAAGCCGCGACGCGCAGTGCCTCGAACTTTCGCAGGTGCTCTACTACGTGGCCGTGATGATGGCCGAAAAGGGCTTAACTCTCGAAGAGGTGTACGCTAAACTATGATCAAGGTAGCTCTCCCGAACAAGGGCATGCTTTTCGAGCCCACGCAGGAACTCCTGAAGGCCTGCGGCTACAAGGCATCCAAGCCCTACAAGACTCTGACTCAGCTCGATACCAAGAACGGCATCGAATTCTTCTTCCTCCGCCCGAGCGACATCCCAATGTACGTGGGCCGTGGCATCATCGACGCGGGCATCACCGGCATCGACTTCAACGCCGAAGCGAAGAGCCCCGCGGTGAAGGTTCTGGACCTCCCCTTCGGCGCCTCCAAGATGTGCGCCGCCGTCCCGAACGAAAGCCCGGTGCAGAGCCTCGACGAACTGAAGGACAAGACCATCGCCACCAGTTTTCCGAACATCGTGGAAGGCTTCTACAAGAAGCCGATGGATTTCGTGGTGCTCGAGGGCGCCGTTGAAATCTCCGTGAGCCTCGGCGTCGCAGACGCCATCGTCGACGTGGTGGAAACCGGCACGACCCTCAAGCAGGCAGGGCTCCGCATCGTGGGCGACCCGCTGTTCCGCAGCAACGCCGCCCTGTTCTGCAACCCGCAGAAGACGGAACTCGAAGAAGTCAACACGCTTATCCGCCGCATCGAGGGCAAGCTCGTGGCCCAGTCGTACATGATGATCGAGTACGACTGCCCCGCAGAACTGCTCCAGAAGGCATGCGAACTCACGCCCGGGCTCGACGCCCCGACCGTGACCAAGCTGCACGGCCGCGAGTGGTACTCCGTGAAGGCGATGGTCCCGCAAGAAGAGGCGAACGCCATCATGGACAAGCTCTGGGACGCAGGCGCCCGCAGTATCCTCCTGTTCGGTATCAAGAGCGCACGAATCTAGTATGCATTCTCTTGCCTACCTAGCACGCCAGCCCATCCTCGACCGGGACGGGAAGATTTTCGCCTACGAACTTCTGTTCCGCGACTCGCCCACGAGCGATACCGCCGTTATCGCGAGCGACATGCTCGCGACTGCGCAGGTGCTCGAAAACGTGCTCAACAACATCGGCCTCCCGAAGCTCATCGGCGACCACAAGGCTTTTGTGAACTGCAGCCGCGACATGCTGCTCGACAACCTGTTCGGGCTCTTGAACCCGCGCTGCTTTGTGCTCGAGGTTCTCGAAGACGTGGAAGTCGACGACGCCCTCGTGAAGGCCGTCGCGCACTACCACGCCCGCGGGTTCGAAATCGCGCTCGACGACTTCATCTTCAATGACGAGTTCCTCAAGCGCTGCGCCCCGCTCTACCCGTTCATCTCGTACGTGAAGATGGACCTGGTGGAAAACAGCGACGACGACATGGCGCGGGCCGCCGCATTCTTCAAGGCGAAGAACATCAAGATTCTCGCCGAGAAGGTGGAGACGAAGGCGAGCTTCAAGAAGTGCCTCGCCGCAGGGTACGACTACTTCCAGGGGTTCTTCTTCGCGAAGCCCGAACTCGTGACCGGAAAGAAGATTGACGCGACCTCCGCGGCAATTCTCCGTATATTGCTCCTGCTCCGCACGCACCCGAGCCTCGACGAACTGTGCGAGTGCCTCTCGGAATACGGCGACGTGGCCGCAAACCTGCTCCGCTTCGTGAACTCCGACGCGCAGTTCAGGAGCCAGAACATCGCGAACGTGCGCGACGCCATCGTGTGGATCGGCATGCGGAACATCCAGGAATGGCTGATGCTCATGCTGTACGCCCGCCCCGAGATGGGCATGACGCCACAGAGTTCGCCCCTGTTCCAGAACGCAAGCCACCGCGCGAAGTTCCTCGAGATACTGGCCCGCGTGGTGAGCGGCACCGACAACGACCTGCCCGCAAAGGCATTCATGGTCGGGCTCATCAGCCGCATGGACGCACTCGTCGGAGCCCCGCTCGAAAGCATCCTTACCGAATCCGGCGCAGACGAGGACATCCGCGAGGCGCTGCTCCAGCGTTCCGGCCGCCTGGGTAAACTGCTCCAGCTTGCCGACGCCGTCGAGCAGGACGACCAGCAGAAGATTCTCGTACTCCTGAAGGACTTGAAAATTTCTTCCACCTTGTTGAACCGTTGTGTGAACGACGCGTATACGTGGGCCCATGAGCGTTGAACCGGAAAGCCTCGAGGCATTGATCGCAGAGTTTTCGAACCTGCCAGGTATCGGGCACAAGACCGCCCGCCGCCTCGCCTATCACGTGCTTTCCAAACCGAAGGCCGACGTGGAGCGCTTTGCCACGAGCCTCACCAACGCGGCCGACAGGGTGCACCCCTGCCCCAAGTGCCACGCGTTCACCGACCTTGACACATGCTCCACCTGCACATCGCGCGCAGGAGCCAAGTCGCTCTGCGTGGTGGAAAAAAGTTCAGACATCATGCCGTTCGAACGTTCGGGCGTATTCAAGGGCCTGTACTTCGTGCTCGGCGGCGTGATTTCCCCGCTGGATGGAATCGGACCCGAAAACCTGCACCTGCCCCAGCTGGTAGCGCGCATCAAGGACGAGGGCATCGAGGAACTGGTACTTGCCCTCGGGTCTAGCCCGGAGGCCGACAGCACGTCGCTCATGATAGACCGCATGCTCGCGGGCACGAACGTCAAGCGTACGCGCCTCGCCCGCGGTATCCCGATGGGCAGCGACCTCGAGTTCGTGGACGAGGTAACCATGCTCCGCGCCTTCGAAGGGAGGGTAAGCCTGTGAACCCGGTAAAGTTCGGCGATTTCACCGTCACGTCTGCGGAATTCGTGAAGGCGGCAGTCAGCCTCAAGGGCCTCCCCGAAGAACGGCTCCCGATGGTAGCCTTCCTCGGGCGCTCCAACGTGGGCAAGTCATCGCTCATGAACGCCCTCATGGGGCAAAAAAAGCTGGTCAAGGTCAGTTCTACCCCCGGAAAGACCCGCGAAATCAATTTCTTCAAAGTCAACAACCAGTTTTTTCTTGTAGATTTACCTGGTGTAGGCTTTGCCAAGGTGAGCAACGCGAAGCGCGACCAGATGTCCGAATTTATCCGCGAATACGTGGAAAAGTGCAAGGACCTGCGCGGACTTGTGTACCTGGTGGACATACGCCACGGAGGCACCCCCACCGACATCGAGACGGTGGAGAGCATCCGTAATACGGGCTGCCCGGTGCTGGTGATTGCCAGCAAGCGGGACAAGGTAAACCAGTCGGAACTGGCCAAAGGGCTGAGGCAGATTCAGGAACGCCTTTCCCTACCCGAGAAGCCCCTCTGCGTAAGTGCCGTCAAGGGACACGGGATTGCAACGCTCTGGCAAGACATACTGAGTGCGATAAACGGGACGAACATTGTAGATGGAAGTACAGACGAACGATAAGAAGCTTACCCTCGTGGGACGAAAGTTCCACGCCTTGGGTTTGTTCCTGCTCCGCAGACCCGTGGGGCAGGAGATCGCGCTGTTTGTCCGTGCCTTAATGTCGCTGTTCAACAAGAGCCGTAGTTTCAAGACCGACTCGCGCAACATCATATTGCAGACGTTCTTTACCGGTGTCGAAATTTTCCCGATTCTTTTTGTGGTGGCCACCCTCTTCGGCACGGTCGTCATCATCGAAGTCATTACCATGATGGGCAAGATGGGGTTCGACGACGTGGTCGGCGGGCTCATGGTGGTTGTCATTATCCGTGAACTCGGACCAATCCTCACGGCATTCCTCATTGCGGGCCGCAGCGGCTCTTCGCTCACCACCTACATCGGCGGAATGGTCATCAACTCCGAAGTGGACGCGCTTGCCACGATGGGTGTGGACCCCATACGCTACCTCGTGATGCCGGGGCTCATCGGAGGCGTCATCGCCACATTCATCATGAACATCGTGTTCAGCACGAGTGCCATCTGTGCGGGTTACCTCATGACGAAAATCGCCATAGCCCTTACCGGAAACGCGCTCAACCTCCAGCTCACCTGGGACTACCTTTCTACCGAAATCCTGAAAGCCCTGACATTCACGGACTTTATCTTCATCGTCGTCAAGCCAATCGTGTTCGGCTGCATCATTACCACGAACGCCTGCTACCAGGCCATGAATATCCCGCGCGACATTCGCCAGGTGCCGAAGGCTACCGGCAGGTCCGTCATCAAGTCCTTCTTCTACATTGTCTGTGCCGACGTGTTCCTGTCACTGTTCTACTTTATCGATTACTTTAACGAAATCTCGAAGATCATCTGATGTATAACGAAGCCCTCAGACTCGAAGACCTGCACCTTTCCTACCGGGGATTGGTCGGCACCTCGATCTCGAAACCGAGACCGCTGGGGTTCTTCGAATCGGGCATACAGCCGGGCGAGCAGGAACTTATCTCGGGCGCGAACCTTGTCGTGCAGAAGGGCGAGACCATCTGCATCGGCGGCGGTTCGGGCCAGGGCAAGAGCGCACTGCTCCGCGTGATTTCTGGGCTTGCACGCCCCAATGCCGGCAAGATGTATATCTTCGGCGAATACATTCCGCCCGAAAGGCTTACCGCACTGAACATCGCCAAGCGCCAGGTGGGGCTCGTGTTCCAGAACGGGGCACTCATCTCGAACCTGCGCGTGCGCGACAACATCGCGCTCCCGCTGCGCTACCACAAGGTCGGTACCGCCTCCGAGATCGAGGACAAGGTCCGCATGGCAATGGACCTGATGCGCGTGCGCGACTATGCCGACTTTTTCCCGCACATGCTGAGCGTGGGCATGCAGAAGCGTGTGGCGATTGCCCGCAGCTGGGCGATGGGCCCGCAGTTACTGCTGATGGACGAACCGACCGCAGGTCTCGACAACTACAACCGCCGCAACCTGCTCCCGCTTATCGACAACATGCGTACGCTGTTCAAGACGACCATCATCATCGTGACGCACGACCTCATGGTGGCCAAGGAACTGAACTGCAAGATAACCTTCCTCACGCACAAGCAGTTGACCGAACCGCGTTACTTTGACGAGTGGCTACACAGCGATACGGCTATTTCGAAGGAACTCTTCCGCGACTTGCGGACCAGCGGGTAAAGCCGCTACGCGGCAATGTGGAGTGTGGAATGACAAATGAATAATTAGCCATCACACATTACACACTACACATTACACATTTTACAAAAGGATTTCAAAATGTTTCTCCCCCTTCCCGACGATTTTCATGCACACCTGCGCCAGGGCGAACTCATGCCCGGATATGTGCGAGACTTAGCGAGCCAGTTTGGCCGCGCCATCATTATGCCGAACACCGTACCCGCGATGACAAGCGCGAAGGCGATAAGCGAGTACAAGAAACAAATTCTAGAAGCGGCAAAGGACGTGCGGCCCGATTTTGAACCGCTGATGACCTTCAAGCTAAACCCGAACTACACGGAGCAGGATTTGAAGGACATGATGGCGGTAGGCGTCGTCGCCGGAAAGTACTACCCTGCAGGCGTCACCACGAACAGCGCAGACGGCATCAGCGATTTCGAGGCGGTTTTCCCGGTTGTTGCGATGATGGAAAAGCTCGGGCTCGTGCTTTGCGTGCACGGCGAGGAGCCCGGTGAATTCTGCCTGGACCGCGAGCCCGCATTCATCAAGCGCGTAGAGACGCTTGCGGCTAAGTTCCCGAAATTGAAAATCGTCTTTGAGCACCTGAGTTCAGCAAAATCGGTCGAGGCCGTCAAGCGGTTGCCCGCAAACGTGGCGGCGACGTTCACGGTACACCACCTGATGATGACTCTCGATGACATCGTAGGCGACGCCCTCAGGCCGCACCACTTCTGCAAGCCGCTCCCGAAGCGGCCTGAAGACCGTGCCGCCATCCGCGAGGCCGCCTTCAGCGGCAACCCGAAGTTTTTCCTCGGCACGGACTCCGCCCCGCACCAGCAGGGCAAAAAGGAATGCCCGTGCGGGGCGGCGGGCGTCTACAGCGCCCCGGTGGCCCTCCCCCTGCTGGTCCAAGAATTTGACCGGGCCGGCCACCTCGACAAACTGCCCGATTTTATCGCAGGTTTCGGAGCCGATTTCTACGGACTCCCACGGACCACCAAGCAGGTCGAAGTCGTGCAGGAAAAGTGGACCGTCCCGACCCTCGTGAACGGCGTCGTCCCCCTCGCCGCCGGCCAGACACTCGACTGGAAGATAAAGATTTAATTTAAGGTTTAATTTAATGTCAACGTGAACTTGACGCCCACGGCATACGCGGACATCTCGCCGATATCGTCCTTGTCATCGGCACTGCCGTAGGTAAGCGTCCCCAAGACGCCCATTCCCCATTCGTCGCCGGACCACCATTCCTTGCCGACACCGACCTGGAATCCGATACCCGCTTCGGAGGCTCCACCCGCTCTAGAGTTGCCCACCTCTTCGATGGTAAACACAGACAAGCCGAAACTTCCGGTAACGAACATGTTGTCCAAGAAGTAGTAGGTAGCACCTAAACCGAGCAAGATGAGACTTTCGCTCTGGTCCGTAGTCGCAACGGTCCGTTCGTACTCATCCTTGAGTTCCAGATCAGAAAGGTTCTGTACATGCGTAATAGTCAGGTGCAAGGCAAGGTTAGGAGCCACGCAGCCACCGATCTTGGTATCCGCGTCGAGCGAAATGCCGTCACCTTCAATCGTCATGCCTTCATAACGGGTCGCCTTATACTCGTAACCGAAATTCTGGTAACTCAAGCCCAATGTGAGATTCAAGAAGAACCCGTCATGCGTGCGAGGCAGGGAAGCCGCGAGAGCCGACGTAGCGAGAGCAGCCAACGCGAGAATGAACTTTTTCATATTTTCTCCTTATTGAATAGAATGTAGGCGAAAATTAGCATTTTCCGTTCCCCTTCCGGTCTAAAAAATATACATTATGAGCAGAAATACAACACGGATTGGTTTATGCGCGCAATACTTGCAACCCTTTACTACCTCATCGTCTTTGTCGGCATGATTATCCTCGGCGTACCCTACATTATTTACAAAGGATACATTCGCGGACACAAGGAAGAAATCACGAACGTCTGCCAGTTCTTCTTCAAGAACATCGCTTTTAAGTTGTTCCGAATCAAGATAAAGATAGAAGGCGAAGAGAACATCCCGAAAGGCCGCAAGGGTTTTGTCATCGTGGCGAACCACCAGAGTTTCCTCGATATCAACGTCATCTGGCCCGCGATAGGCAATGCGGCCTTCATGGCGAAGGCCAGCCTCTGGAAGGCCCCCGTATTCGGCTGGGTCATCAGCAGCATCGGCTGCATTCCCGTGCACAAGAACCCGCGCATGAACGCAGGCATGGGAAAGCTTGTCGCAGAACGCATCAAGAACGGCTACAACTTCGCCGTATTCCCCGAAGGCCACCGCACCGAAGACGGCCACATGCTCAAGTTCCAGAACGGAATCTTCCGCATGGCAAAAGACCAGAATTTCGACATCCTGCCCATCACGCTCGTGAACACCGGGGAAATTCTCCCGAAGGTCAAGTGGTCCATCCGTGGTGGCGAAGTCAGGATGGTTATCCACCCGATGGTGAAGGCCAGCGACTATGCGGACAAGAGCATGGCAGAACTGCGCGACGAACTGCACGATTTGGTGGAGTCGGCGATGCCCTACAAGCAAGCGGAACTTGCACAAGCGAAATTAGATGCCGAAAGCGGCACAAAGGAGGCCTGATATGGCACAGCGTTTACCCAGTGAAGAACAGATTATTGCAATTTTGCGCGACGAGCCGATGGTCGGAAGCCAGCTGCGTGGAGCACTCGGGCTCCCCAAGAAGCAGAAGATGGCGTTCAAGCAGATGCTTGCCGACATGGTGGAACGCGGGCTGTTGAAGCGCACGAGCCACAAGGAATACCAGCTCGGCGACGGCGAGAGCCTCGAGGAAAAGCGCGAGAAGCGATTCAAGAAGATTGCGGAACAGGGTGCGGAAGACAACCGCAGGCCCGCCGCCCGCAGCCGCAGGCAAAACGACAAGGAAAACGAGACCCGCGTAAAGCGCGGCATTCTGCACCAGATTGGCGACGAGCAGTGGGAAGTGCACGAACTCGAGACCGGCAAGGTGTACGAGATGTGCCACCGCAGGCAGGCGCCGGGCAAGGAAGGCGAGACCATCAGCTTTACGCTGTACCCGCACCCGAAACTCAAGCACAGCTACCTCGCGAAGGTGGACCGCAGCGCCGAAGCGTTGAACGTGAGCTGGGACGAGGTCAAGACGAAGTTCATGGAAGAGAACAACCTGCCCAAGGACTTCTCGCCCGCCATCAAGAAGTTCGTGGAAGGCATCAAGGAACCGGGCCCGAAGGATTTCAAGGGCCGCGTCGACTACCGCAAGCTCGACGTGCTCTGCATCGACCCCGAAGGCGCCATGGACCACGACGACGCCATCAGCGTGGAACGCACCGAGAACGGATACAGGCTCGGCGTGCATATCGCCGACGTGAGCTACTATGTACCCGAAGGGAGCGACCTCGACGAGGAAGCGCTTGAACGCAGCTACACGCAGTACCTGCCGTGGACGGCGGTGCCCATGCTCCCCGAAAAACTTTCGAGCGGCGTGTGCAGTTTGCACCAGGGCGTGGACCGTTGCGCATTCACCTGCATGATGGAACTTGACAAGCAGGCGAACGTGCTCAGCTGGGATTTCCACAGGAGTATCGTGAACGTATCGAAAGGCATTACCTACCAGGAAGCGGTCAAGATGATGGAGGCGGGCGACGATTCCATCAAGGCGCTCGCCGAAGTGACCGCGTTGCTCAAGAAGAACCGCACCAAGGAAGGCCTGCTCGAATTCAAGAGCACCGAATACGGTTGCAAGTTCAACGAGGCGGGCGAACCCGTGCAGATCGTGCCGCGCGAGACCGACGAATCGAATTCGTGGGTTGAGGAATGCATGCTCATCGCGAACAACTGCTGTGCGAAGGAACTTTCCAAGCGCAAGCTGCAGGGCATCTACCGTATCCACGAGGCGCCCGACACCAAGGACATCATGGAACTGTACTACATGTACCCCGACCTGTTCAAGGATGCACCCGTGATGCTGCGCGACCTGGGCAAGCCCCGCAGTGGCGATACCAACCTGAACCCGGTCGCCTTCAAGCTGTACCAGCACCTGGTGAAGCGCGCCGGCGACGACGAGACGCTCATGAACCGCATTCTGCGCAGCATGCAGAAGGCGCACTACGACAGCAACAGCTTCGGGCACTTTGCATTGAACTGGCAGGACTACAGCCACTTCACCAGCCCCATCCGCCGTTATGCCGACCTCTGGTGCCATCGCGAACTTGCGCGCAAAGGCAAGGAAATCAATGCCGAGCGCGCGAACAACGTGATCGAGGTCTGCGACCTGATTTCTGCAAACGAAATCAAGAACATGAAGGTGGAACGCATCTCCATCAAGGTGTGCAGCTGCTGGATATTGAAGAACCGCATCGGCGACGACTTCGAGGCATCCGTCACTGGCATCGAGGAATGGGGAATCTACGTGAGCATCAAGGACCCCATCGCCGAGGGCCTGGTGCGGTTCCGCGACATCGCGGGCGATGACTTCTACGTATTCAATCCGGACCAGGGCCTCGCTTTCGGCAAAAAAAGCGGGCGCACGTTCCGTCGTGGAGACATCGTGAAGGTGCGCCTCCTCCGCGTGGACCCGCTGCGCGGCCAGGCGGACTTCAGCATCCTCGAGAAGATTTCGAGCGAACCCAAGAAGCGCCGCCGCCAGGGCGAATCCCGCGACGTGCAGGAACGCGCGGACCGCGCTGCGGCCGCCGAAGCGCTCGGCTACGTGAGCCAGCCCGACGACTTCGAAGACGATTTCGACAACGGCTACATGCCGCCCCGTGCACGCAATCGCGAGCAGAGGCGCAAGGCGGCCTTTGCCGAAAGGGGCGAGTTCGCCCGTGGAGGCAGGGGCGGTCGCGGAGCCGGCGGCGGCAAGCCGCGGGCACGCAAGACCGACGCACGCGGGGGCCGTGGCAAGCGCGGGAGAAGGTAAACAGGAATCGTTATGGCAGCATACAAGAAAGTCGCGCTCTATGCAAGTTACCAGACCGGGGAAACCCTCCCCGGTTACGTGAGGTTTGCACTCTCGCACCTTGCACAGACAGACTTTCACGTAGTACTGCTGACAAACGAGCGCCCCCTTTCGGAAGAATCGCTCAAGTTCATCGCCGACAACGATATCGAACTCTTCCTCACGCAAAACCACGGGTTCGATTTCGGGATGTGGCACCGCTACCTGCAACTCAAGGTACAGAGCCCGGCATCGAACGGGTCACAGGGCGCCATAGGAAGCCTCGACCGCCTTCTGGTCCTGAACGATTCCATCGTGTACTTCCAGGACAACTTCGCGAAGTTCTTCGCCGAAGCGGAAAAGCGCGATGCCGACGTGGTATCGCTCACGCAGAGCGACGAGATTGCGCCGCACCTGCAGTCGTTCTTCCTGTATATGAAGCAGCCCGCACTCGGGGCATTCTTCATGCACCTCTTCGAGACGCCCGAGCAGGAGGACTTCGAGAGCACGGTAAGGCTCATGGAAGTGGGCCTCAGCGAAAAGTTCGCAGAAGCCGAAGTCAGCATGGACAGCATCTACCGCACCAAGGATAAACCGCTATTCGCCTCGCAAGAACTTATCGAGCAGGGGGCGGGATTCATCAAGCGGAAACTTTTGCAGCGCCGGTTCACCTTCAGCGAAAAGAAGCACTTTATCCGCATGGGGTACAAGAAACTGCTCAATGTGGACTATGCCGGCATCATCAAGAGCGCCGGCCTCGCACCCGATTTCGACGAAACGTGGATTCCTGCCCCGATTGATTCAAGCCTGAAGCACGGGGCAGACCTCGTGTGGGAAGGGGCATTCGACAAGGTCGGGTGGCCGCTGCTCCGCACCGCCATCAAGGCGAAGTACAAAATGCTCGGCAAAACCCTCGAAGGTGACGAGTACAGATAAGACAAGGGAGGGGGTCCACCCCCTCCCTAAGACTCTCCCGGCACTTAATAATCCGCATCATTCAAATCATATACCTATGGTATAGCGGATTATTTGCGTGGGCGCCTAGCGGCGCGGTTTATCGCCGGACTATTGCTTAATTATTTCTTCTTGACGATTTCGGCGTCTTTCACGTCCTTGCCCTTCAGCTTGTCGGAGGTCGCACCTGCGGGGGCAAGGTTGCGGTTGATCAACTTGTACTGGACAATGCCCCAAATATTCGAGACGATCATGTAGATTACAAGGCCCGAGGGCATCACCGCGCTGAACAGGAGCATCATCGCGGGCATCATCCAAATCATCATCTTCTGCTGGGCCGGGTCCATCGCGGCATTGCTGCCCATGGTAACCTTCGTCTGGAAGTACATCGTCGCGACCATTATCCACGGGAGAATCGCGAGGCCCGAAGGCATGATGATAGGAATGGAAATTCCGCTCCACACCACGTCGCTACGGCTCAGGTCCGTCACCCACAGGAACGCATGCTGGCCACGCAGTTCGATGGC
>JAEEGK010007152.1_pt1 | contig 26636 bp, 12 predicted proteins | sample 8958771 | NCBI WGS metagenome assembly JAEEGK01 (sample SAMN16246547, study PRJNA631951) | gut metagenome | biome: gut microbiome; feature: rumen; material: SC-attached | host: Bos | place: Iran: Karaj | collected 2018-10 | reverse complement strand
AAGCGTTTCGGCAACAAGTTCCCCCTACTCGTCAAGTTCATCGATTCGCGTCAGGACCTCAGTGTACAGGTGCATCCCGACGACAAGCTCGCGCAGGAACGTCACGGTTGTGCAGGCAAGACCGAGATGTGGTACATCATCAAGAGCGACGTGGGCGCCAAGATCTATGCAGGTCTGAAGAAGAGCATCACACCCGAGGACTACGAGCAAATGGTGACCACCGACTCCCGCGAGGGCGAGAATCCCATGGCCAACGTCATTGCCACCCACGAGGCACATCAGGGCGACCTGTTCTTCCTTCCTGCCGGACGACTGCATGCCATCGGTGCCGGTTGTTTCCTCGCCGAGATACAGCAGACCAGCGACATCACCTACCGCGTATATGACTTCGGGCGCAAGGATGCCCATGGCAAGCCACGCGAACTCCATATCGAGCAGGCCAAGGATGCCATCGACTACCAGGTGTGGCCCGAGTACAGGACATCCTACGACAGCACCCGTCCCATCACGCAGCTCATCAACTGCCCCTATTTCATCGTGCATCGCGTAGTCGTGCAGGTAGCGCAGCAGATCGATTTCCATTGCGACTCGTTCGTCGTAGTTGTCTGCCTGTGGGGCGAAGCCAACATCAACGGTGTCAAAGTGCGCCAAGGAGAGACCTTGCTCGTGCCCGCCTCCGAAAACGCCCTCTACATCTTCGGCAACGCCACCTTCCTCACTGCCACAATGTAAGTAACTTTGCAATCACTTATACTTGAGGGTGTGTCAAAAAGTTGTTGACCTTATTCGAACGAAATGTTTTTGACAAATGAGCCGAGCAGCATGCGACATTAAAATATTGATTGTCTATTTCTCATTCAATCTTCGCACATATTCGGTGGGAGTGACACCTTCGACCTTCTTGAATGTGGAAAAGAAGCTGGAACGCTTGAATCCACATTCTTCGGCCAAAGCAAGCAGAGTGTATTGGCTAAAGCGCTTGTCTCCAAGTCTTAGCTTGAACTCTTCCAGACGATAAGTGTTGACAAAGTCGTAGTAGTTCTTTTGGATAAAGATATTGAGCAACTGGGAGAGCTTGACGGTGGAGACCTCGAGATGAGAAGCAATGTCGGAGAGCTTGAGGTCATTATTGAGATAAGGTTTTTCGGTGCGCATGTATTCATCGAGCCGCTTGTAGAGTCGTTGCGATTCATCATCTGTGGTCAGCACACGGCTATATTTGCGTTTGGCCTCTTCGAGTTCCTGCTGGATGCGAGCTGTCTCTGCACGCTGGCGTTTTAAGGCACGTCGCTCAATGTAGGAGTAGGAAACGGCAATCATAAGCAAAATGATGATAATTATTTCGAAGATAAATGCCTGCGATGGCCATACGTTGATCTGGTATTCGGTGTACCGGCTTTGCCCAGACTGACGTACCCGCAGCAAGTTGTGGCCCAAAGAGAAACCGTCTGAGATAATGGCTCGTTCACGGTTCTTTAACACAATCCAACCCTCATTGTCATCCATGGATTCTCCATTGCCTAGAATCTTGTACTCGAAACATTGTCCCTCGGGATCGCTGTAGTTGAGGATGAGTGGGAGGAAGGACAATTCCTGCACTCCGAAATTGTAGGTGAGCGAAAACTGACGACCGAAATACATCGAATGTCTGCCCTCAGGATTCAAAGGAGAGCCATCGATGGTGGCTTCGCTCAGAATTACGGGATTATCACCGGCATCGTACTTCTGCAGTTCGTCGAGGTCGGCATAAAAGAGTCCATTTACCGTGCCTGTCCAAAGGCGGTTCTGTGAATCGATACAGATGGCACCGGAACTGAATTCGCGCGATGCAAGACCTACCTCCTGGGCATATTTAGCGATGGAAGTGAAGGCAGGGTCAGCACGGAAGAAACCACGTTCGGTAGCAATCCAGTAGTTTCGGTAGCGCTTGTCGTAGATCACCTGCGAGACATATTCGTTGCCGATGGTCTGAGTGGTGTTGATCTCTTCATAGACCGTCAACTCCTCGTTGGTGCGGTAGAGGCCATCAAGACAGCTGAACACCAGATTGTCCTTGTCACCCAGTATACCGCGGCTCTCGTGCAAATTGGCAAAGAAACCGTCGGGATAACCACTTCTGCGAATGGTTCGGTCGATTGGGTCGTATAGACAAATGCCTTCAGCTGTCGATATCCAGCAGCGTCCCTGACGATCGAAGAGCAGGTCATTGGCGTAAGCATCGGGCAGTTGCGAGTTATGCGAGTCATAAACACGAACCTCCTGGGTGCGACTATTATAGATAAAAATGCCGAGGTTTCCTGCCATCCATAATTCGTTGTCGGGTGAGACGACGAGCGCGCCAAAGCTGCCCGACGAAAGGGCTTCGTTGTCGCTAATGCGCGATGTGAGCATACGTTGCGGATCGATACGCATCACGCCACCGTTAAATGTGCAGCAATAATAAAAGCCATCGTACTTGACGATATTGGTGACGATGGAGCCTCCCAGTTCATCGGGGGAGAAGAACTTGCTTATCCCACGTCTTTCGTCTATGAAATATAGACCGCCACGCAACCCTAACACCTTGACGTCGTCATCGATACAGATGGAGCGTATGTTGATGTCTCGACTGTCGAATTGTTCGTTTCTGTAGCAATGGAAAAGGTGCTCGACATGATAGCTATGTTGAACCCCGCGCCGGTAGTAGCCAAAGAAAGAGTTGCCATCGTCATCACGGAGGAAGGAATAGACCGTATTATCGATCAGTGGATATTCGGGACCATTCATCACAAAGTGCTTGACAACCTTGTTGGAGTCAAGAGAGATGACGTAGAGCCCTTCGCCGTCGGTCCCTACGTAAAGGTGGTCGGCATCGTGGCTTAGGCAAGGAATGACGGGACAGGAGATATCGACATATGGATGCACGGAATTCTCGTTGATGTCATAGACCAACAGTCCATCGTTGTAGGTGCCAATGTAGATGGTGTCGCCTGCAACAGTCATGTTGCGAAGGTTGTTAATGATATGGAGTTGACCGGCAATACCCAAGGGCAGGATGCTGTCGGTACCAGCCGAAGTGATTTCATAACGGTAAAGTTCGTTGTCGCCAATCAACCACACACGCCCTTTTAGGTCAACCTCGATGTCGTTAACGTGGTTAACCGAGGATAGATGATTAGGGGTGAGCCACACCTGGCGTCCTTTGCCTTGGCTGATAATGTTGAGGCCACGCTCAGTAGCAGCAAAAAGAGTGTCGCCCGACGACTCTATGGCACGCACATCATAATCCAAGGTGGAGTTGAATGGAACAAATCTCATCACCTGCTCGTTGAGAACGTAGAGCCCACTGTTGGCAGCCACCCATATATGTCCGTCGGAGGTTTCGGCAATGTCGTGTACGTAATTCTTGGAACGCAAAGCGTTTAAGGAATAACTATGCATGTTGTTGCCGTCGTACACTGTAATGCCGTTGGTGGTGCCGAACCACGTCATGCCGTCGTGACTGCGAAAAATGCAATAGACAGATTCGCCAGCCAACCCTTCATAAATGGTGAGGGTACGCATGGGATGGGTATCGAACATAGTGTTAGCCAAGAGCGACAGGGGAAATGAAAGGACTAGAACGAGCCAAACAAGAAGGGAGAAAAAAATGTGCATGGAATTGTAATTTTTCTTGGCGGCAAAGATAAGGACTTTTTTTAAAGAAAGCAAGAAAAAGGAGGAAAAAAATACAAAAGAGTCCAAATAAATTTCAAAACAACGTTTTTATATAATTTGTCTAATTTTCACGGACTATGCATATCAAGTTGAAATACAATGAATTACAAAGTAGAATATCGTTTTAGAATAGTGCGGAGATAATCCAAGTAAAAAAAATTGGCATTTCGCAAAAAACATCCTACCTTTGCAGCGGAAATCAGAAAAAATCCATCAATGATTTTGGAACAACATCATCTCCAAAAAACATCCACACATTTAAAAAAGGTACAATGAAGACCAGCAAGACCATCATCAGTGAAGCTTTCGAGCAGTATGCAAAAGCTTTGGTGAACTATGTAGCGCTTCGCATCAATGATCGGGATGACGCCGAAGATCTGGTGCAGGACGTATTTCTACGCCTGCTGGGTTGCGACGTTATTGCCGAGGCTACAGTCAAGAATCTTTGCTATACGATAGCCAACAACCTGATTGTCGATCACATTCGTCGTCACTGCAAGCGTGAGGATGTTTATTCCTACTACTATGACCAGATTGAACAGGGCCATGTAGTGACTCCCGAGCAGGAGACTTCTTACCATGACTTGAAGAATATGGAGAGCCGCATTGTCATGAAGCTCGCGCCAGCTACGGCTCGTATCTACGAACTGTCGCAGCACGATGGTCTTTCGATCCAGGAGATTTCAGACCAATTGGGAATCTCACGCCGCACAGTGGAGTGCCATCAGTACCAGTCGAGAAAGTTCGTGCGCGAAGAAATGCGCAAAATAATATAAATATGTGTTAATTTTAATATGTGTGTAGACGATTGCTAATCGTCGAGATGATGATTGGCAATCTTTTCCTCAAAAACCAAATTACAAACATCATAAAACCAATAACAACATCATGAAGAAGATTTTCACCCTCATCGCAGCCACACTGTTTGCCACTGGCGCAGTCGCTGAAACCGTCGTAATCAACCCCATGGCCGAAACCGCCTTCCGCACCAATACCGGTTGGAATGGTGAGACCGAAACCACGCCCACTGCTTGGCAGAATGGTTTTCCAAAGAACGATCAAGCCATCATCGAATGCACCTATTCACAACGCATGTGGGCTCAAGAGATGTTCGATGTCACGGACATTGATTTCGCCAATGCCACAGCAGTGAGTCTGAAGTTTGTCAATGCTAATGCCTCTGGCTATCGCCTTGGCGCATGGATTATCCCCAATGCTGACTGGAACACCGAAGAGGCACAGACTTGGACCGATGGTGTCTGCCCTGTTGTGGAGACCTTCAAGGATGTCGTAGGTGGTTATCCAAGTTACAAGACCGAGAAAAAGACCTATCTTGCATACGCTGATGCTCCTTCAGACGAGGTAAAGATTGCTCAAGTGATCAACTTTGCAGGGGCGTCTCTTGAAACCCTCAAGGCGAGTGTAGTGACAAAAGAGGGTCGCAACTACATCTCGTTCATCATCACCTTCCGCGAGACCGATGCCAGTTACAGTACCAGCCGTAACCCCAAATATTATGGTATTGGCAACGAGACCGAGGAAAATCGTCCGACCATGACGGTGGAAGTAGAAACTGCCGCTGTGGTTAACAACGCCACTGGTGTAGGCTATACTTCGCTAGCAGCTGCCGTGGCCGATATACCCACCATCACAGAAGAGACCAACATGCCCACGGTATTGACTATCAACAAGGATGTAGAGATCTCCAGCCGGTTAAACATCAAGACCCAGAATGTCACTATCAAGGGTGCAACAGGCAATGAGAAAATACTGCGTGCCGAGTCGTATAAGAATGGCCTTATGTTCCTCACACAGGACACCCTGGCCACCCTCACTGTCGAGGATCTTATCATTGATGGACAGGACATCGAGTCATCGGCCGCCGTTTTTGAGGCTGGCAACAAGGGTCTGACCGTGCTCAACAACATCAGCATCGAGCATGTGGTGACCACTGGCAAGCAAGGCGTGATCAGCAACAAGTCAAACGCCCGTCTGGTGATCAACGGAGTAAGGATGAGCAACTGCACCGCCGACAACAGCAAGGCTCTCGTCTTCGCAGGCACCAACAAGGTAACACTCAGCGGCACCAACGACTTCGGTGCCATCCATGTAGAGAAGGTCAACTACATCATCAATGCCGGTGCCACCAACACGCAGGCTATCGTTGTCGATGACACCCGTGCCGCCAACTTCCTACTAGTGAAAAACGGACAAGTGAGCAACTTCACCATCAGCGGTCAGGCCGAAGGTCTTGAGCTTGTACAGGATGGCAACGACATTTATCTGGCAGATGCCAACTATACTTCGGCTATCGAGCACATCATGACAGATAACAAGCATACCAGCAGTGCATCTTACAACATCTTTGGCCAACAGGCTACAAGTGCTAAGGGCTTCGTAATCAACAACGGTCGCAAGATGCTTTGCAAATAATATTTCTGATCATCTAGAATAAAATGACGAAAAAAACGTTTATCTCTCAGTATATTTCCTGATTTGTCCGTATAGGAAGATAAAAACGGGAATACTACCAACATAAATAATAATATGAGAACCAACGATTCGATTTATTGCAAGAAATTGCACGAGCATGCCACTCGAGTAGCCCTCACTGCTATGCTCTTAGGAGGCGTACCTACAACGCAGGGATGGTTGTTGCCATCCCAGGCCGTAGCGCAATTGCAACAGCAGACGGTCACCGGACAAGTAACGGATCCCCTTGGTGAGCCATTGCTTGGCGTCACCGTCATGGTGGAGGGTAAAGCCTCGACCGGCACTACCACCGACTTGGACGGCAACTACAGCATCACCCTTGGAACTAACGAAAAGCTCCAATTCAGCTATATAGGCTTCGTATCTCAAGTACATGCCGTCAGTGGCAAGAAGGTCATCAACATACAGTTGCAGGAAGACAATGCCCAGCTTGAAGAAGTTGTCGTAGTTGGCTTCGGCACGCAGAAAAAAGAAAGCTTGACGGGTGCTGTGACGGTTGTCGATTCGAAAGCATTCGAGGCTAAGGGCAGCCTAAGTTCGCCACTAGAGGCATTGCAGGGTCAGGTGGCCGGTGTAATGATCACTCGTTCATCGAGTGCCCCTGGCGAAGAAGGTTGGAACATGAAGCTGCGCGGTTCAGTATCGAAGAATTCAGGCGGTCCACTGGTCATCATTGATGGCGTAGCCGGCGATATGGGTTCGATCAATCCATCCGACATTGAGAGCATCAACTTCTTGAAGGATGGTTCCGCAGCCATCTACGGCAGCCGCGCTGCTGATGGTGTGGTGCTCATCACCACCAAAAAAGGCAAGGAAGGCAAAGTGAACGTCAACTATAGCGGAAGCATGACAGTGAAGACTCCTGGCTTGCAACCCGAGACGATGTCATTGGGAGAATGGGCCGACGGACTGATGCAGACGCTCGAGAACGACCAGAACACCAGTAGTGTATGGTACACATATGCCCAACTCGCTAAGCAGTATGCTGGACATTACATCGACTTGTCGCAGAGCGCCAATCCTTTCGGCACAGCAGCATTCACCGATGTAGCCGACTTCGTGTTCTCCGATGTCGATTGGCTGGGTGGACTCTTCGACAATGCTTACAACCAGGAACACAGTCTGAGCGTGAGCGGCGGCACCGACAAGAATTCCTACCGCGTCTCATTGGCTTACAACTACGATGGCTCTAACCTCCAGTATGGCGACAACTCGAACCAGCGCTACAACTTCCGTGTGAACGATATATATAAGTTCACTAAGGCGCTGAGCCTTCAGTCGAGCATCGCTTACTTCCGCAGGGAGATGGTGGCCCCCACGATGATCAGCGCCGCACTGACCACATCGCTGCCACAGCCTGGACTGCCCATGGCTGCCATCGATGGCAAGCCCTACGCATGGGGCTCATGGGGAAGCCCTGTAGCAAAGGTCGAGGATGGTGGCAATAAAAAGACCTCCGTCTCGCGCATCGACATCAGCGAGACTCTCAACTACGATATCACCGACTGGTTGACAGCCAATGTCAACCTTGGTTACAATACTTCGAACAAAGTGGTCGATGAGGTACAGAACCCCATCCAGTTCTACAATATCACGGGTGAGACATTGACGCTCACCGATCCTACACAAGCCAAGTCGTACTATCAGCAGGAAGAGGAGCGCATCGACAATTATGCCCTTTCGGCCTACGTCAATGCCCATCGCAAGTTCACCGATCACAACCTCTCGCTGACACTCGGCACACAGTATGAGTTCAAGGAGTATGTACATTTTGGCGTAAAGGCTACCGACATCCAGGAGGGTCTGGAGGTCGTGAATGGCGTTGGCGATGTGACCATCCCCTACAATTCGAAGTACCAGAACAGCATCCTGTCCTACTTCGGTCGCTTCAACTACGACTACCTAGGCCGTTACCTGCTCGAGTTCAATGGCCGCTACGACGGCAGCTCCAAGTTCCTCGCCGACAACCGTTGGGACTTCTTCTGGGGCGTGAGCGCAGGCTGGCGTCTCAACGAAGAGGCTTTCATGAAGGACGCCGAATGGATCAACAACTTGAAGTTCCGTGCCAGCTATGCCGAAGTGGGCAACCAGAGTGGCATCGGCAATTACGATGGAGTACAGCTCTACAACCTGAACACCAACAACGGTGCGTATATCGGAAACGGCCTGCTCTCATCCATCACCACCAATGGCACCTTCGCTTCAAAGACACGTTCATGGGAGCGCATCAAGAATTATAACGTAGCAGTTGATTTCGGCGTCACGCTCGCTCCTCGCCATAACATCAACGGTACGGTAGAATACTTCCAGAAGCGGAATGACAACATGCTCGTCTCGGTGACGCTGCCCGGCACCCTTGGAGACTCTGCTCCTTCGGCCAACAAGGGCAAATTCAAGGATTATGGCTGGGAAGGTCAGATTACCTACAACGGTCGTATCGGCAAGGTGGATTACCACCTGGGAGGCACCTTCACCTTTGCTCGCAACGAGCTCACCGAGTACGAGGGGACAACAGTAAAGTCCTCGGGCTACACCTCCAATATGGTGGGCTACGGTCTGGCATCGCTCTTCGGCCTGCGCTATGGTGGCAAGATACAGGATGACGACCAGCTTGCAGCCTACAAGGCCCTCTTCTTCGAGAACAACGGCATCGGAATGCCCTCCAACCTCCGTGTAGGCGACAACATGTTCTGCGACGAAAACGGCGACGGTCATCTCGATGAGAACGACTACATCTTCCTCGGTAGCAGCGATCCCGAAATCAGCTATTCGTTCAACTTCGGCGCCTCGTGGAAAGGCATCGACCTGAACATCGTGTTCCAAGGTGCTGCCAACCGATTCATCTATCGCGGCAACAGTACCAACTGGGTAGTCCCCTACCGTGGACTCTATCTGAACAACCTTCGTTCATCGATCGGAAACACTTGGACTACCGAGAACTCCGATGCCTATTATTCACCCTACACCAACGATTCGAACATCAATCGATATAACTACCAGGCCTCGTCGCTCACCGCTCAGGATGGTCGCTACCTGCGTCTGAAGAACGTCTCCCTCGGCTACAACCTGCCCAAGAAGTGGCTCCAGGCGAGCCGCATCATCGATAGCCTGCGCATCTATTTCTCAGGAGCCGACCTTTGGGAGACATCCAAGATCTGTGATGGCTGGGATCCAGAGTCGAAAATTGCTACAAGCGGTACAGCTCTCTATCCCTTCACACGCAACTATACATTTGGCCTGAATATCGGATTTTAAAGTAAAGGAGAACAAAAAATGAATAAGAATATATTGAAATATATCTGCATACTTTGCGCAATCTGCTGTTTCACCAGCTGCCTTGACCTGTCCCCGAAAGATTCCCCGGGCGACAACCTCGTATGGAACAAGGCCGACAATTTCCAGCTCTTCGCCAATCAGTTCTACGGCTGGACACGCGACCTGGGCAGCGGCACCAACTACCAGAACGGCATCTCCGATGGTGTTCACTCCGATTTCCGCAGCGATCTGCTTTGCGCCAGCAGCGTCAACACCTATAGTCAGGGCACCAATGCCATTCCCGACAAGGACGGCAACTTCACCTCCCTCTACAAGCGTATCTACTACACCAACCTGCTCCTGAAGAATGCTCAGGGCTTCGAACCCCAAGCCAGCATTGCCGCCCCGATGGGCGAAGCCTATTGGTTCCGTGCCTACCTGCACTTCGAGCTCGTACAGATCTACGGCGACGCACAACTCCTCACCGAGCCTCTCGACATCGATGCCGAAGGTCTCCACGGGTACCGCAATCCACGTGGCGAGGTCATCAACCAGTGTGTCAGCGACCTTCAGCATGCAGCTCAACTCCTGCCCGAAACTCCAGCCGAAGAAGGTCGTCTGTGCAAGGATGCCGCTTACGCCCTACTCAGCCGCATAGCCCTCTATGAAGGCACCTGGCAGAAATTCCATAACAACGACAATACGCGTGCCAACGAGCTGCTCGGCACTGCCAAGGATGCAGCTCGTCAGGTCATCGACCGCCAGCACTATAGCCTATTCTACAACGAATCGTTGGTGAATCCAGGCATCAACAACATCAACCAGAGCTACCGCTACATGTTCTCACTCGAGGATGCCGGACAATGCAACCCCGCAGGTCTGCAGAAGGCTGCCAACACCGAATATATTGTGTCCCACCGTCACCGCGACACCGACAAGATGACGCTCAACGTGACTCACGCGATGATGGCCAATGCAGCTTATCCCACACGCAAGATGGCCAATATGTACCTCTGCTCCGACGGCCTCCCCATCGATAAAAGCCCTCTGTTCAAAGGTTACACCAGTGCTACCGACGAGTTCCAGAACCGCGATGCACGCATGGACAACACCCTGCTTTGGCACGGCGAGAAATATTGGAACAATGACTCAAAATGGCGCAACACGTGGACCGATGCCGACCTTTCGGATTGCTTGACGGCCAATGCGCGTTCGAACAGTGGTTATCAGACCCAGAAATGGGGCGTAGAACGCAACGTGGCCGACTACTACGAGTCAATCGACTATCCCGTGATCCGTTATGCCGAAGTGTTGCTCAACTATGCTGAGGCAGCATACGAAATGGGTGAGCAGATCTCTGATGCTGATCTTGACATCTCTCTCAACCTCGTTCGTTGTCGCGTCAACCCCTCTATGCCCAAGCTCTCCAACAACTTTGTCAGCATCAACGGATTGAACATGCGTGAAGAAATACGTCGCGAACGTGCCGTAGAACTCTTCCTCGAAGGTTTCCGCATCGACGATCTTAAGCGCTGGAAGACGGCCGAGATCGAGATGCCTCAGGACCAGCTTGGCGTAAAGATGACCGGTACCTGGTTCGAAAGCAACTGGGCTGCTCAAGCTCGCCCACTTGATGCCGATGGCTGCATCGTCATGTACAACGGACGCACATGGAGCCAGAAGAATTACCTTTATCCGCTGCCCCAGGATCAGCGTCAATTGAACCCCAACCTCTCGCAGAATTCCGGATGGGAATAATAATAAACAAACAATAATTGATAGTCGACTATTATGAATACCAAATATATGAATAGATTGTTAAGCGGATGTGCGCTATGCTTCGGTTTGTGCATCGCCTTCACCTCTTGCCAGGAAGAAGACCCTATCCCCGTGGTCGAGGCTGCTATCTGCCCAGGCAGCATCGAAATGCAGATTCCTGCTGAGATGCAGCGCCTCATCTATACCGACAACACCGGTGCCAACGTGCTTCCAATGATTGTGGGACAGACCGTACAGCTGGGCTACTCGCTGCAGCCTGCCGATGTCACATTCAGCTCCGTCATCTGGACTACCAGCGACGAGAGCGTGGCTACCGTTACCGAAGGCGTAGTGGAGGCCATCAGCGAGCGTGGCTTGGGTTATTCGATTGTCACCGTAGCACCTTTGGGCATGTATGCAGGTTCAGGTGTGCTCAGTACGCTGAAGGTAAAGGTCGATGCCCACATTCACCAGGCAAGCGGGCTGAACCTCTATGCTGCTACCACTTCGGTCTATGAGGGCGAGCAGACAGCGATCAGCTACGAGTTGGAGCCAGAGGCATGCACCTATCGAACACTGGAATGGTCGTCGAGCGATCCTAGTGTAGCCACCGTTGACAGCAAGGGCCTGGTGACTGGCATCAGCACCGGCGGAACAGATACCGAACGCACCGTCACCATCACAGCCAAGGCTATGGACGGTTCGGATGTACAGGCAAGCATCGACATCACAGTGATGCGTATGGTACAGCCTCAAGACATCACCATCGACCAGAACATTTCGGCCGACAATGGCTTCGTTTTCGCACTCAACGAGAAGGGTACAAGCCTGAATTATACCACTGTACCAGCCGAGAGCACCAAAAGCCTCATCCAGTGGTCGTCGAGCGACGAGTCAATCGCTACCGTCGAGGGCGGCAACGTCACATTCAAGGGATTCGGCGAGGTAACCATCACAGCCACTTGTCCCGAGACCGGCAAGCAAAGCTCGATTAAGCTCAGCATCCCCGTCGGTCTGATTCGCGAGACCTATCATAACCCGAACCACTACAGCGTCTATGACGCAAAGCAAAGTGGAAACGGCACTTCGACCAGCAACGAGTGGCACGATGGCTACCTCACCATCACTACCTACTCGCAGAACAGCACCAAGCAACGTGCCGACATCAAGTGGTGGGATCTGCCAGTCATCCTCCATGCAGGCAACTATCCTGTCATCGCCGTGAAGATGGACGACGTGAAGGACCTCTATAATGCCGAGGGTGTCACCGCACGCAACATCAACTTCGACGTAGTAGGAACCTCGGAGAGTGGCACAGAATACAAGGCACTTGGCAACGGCAACAACAAGTACTCGGGCGACCTGAAGTGCTCCGACGGCTCGCACGTCTTCATCTACGACCTCTCAGTGCTCAGCTTCGGTACGGGCGGTATGGCACCCACCAACGAGAGCATCTCGTTCCGAACCTTCCAGGTGAAGTATGCCGACATTGCAACCATCGATCATCAGATCACCTACAACCTCTATTGGTTCCAGAGCTTCAAGAGCATCGACGACGTGAAGAAGTATGTGACCGATGTGGACGGATTGACCTACGAAGTAATCAAATAAACCATAAATTTTGGATTAAAATTATGCTTAGTCTCAAGAATATTATCATAGCAGGTATGGTAAGCTGCGGCCTGGCCGCAGCACCCTCCTGCCAGGAAAACGAATTCGGCACCGTTGATCTCTCGGGTTACACCCCTGTGCCCGAGGTGACTATCACCTACAATCACCCCTGTGCCCTCTATAGTTCAGCCGACTTCGCACGCGTCAAGGCTGCAATCGCTGCCGGTTCGATAACCACCGAGCAGCAGCAGGAACTTACCGCCCTTCAGCAGAGTCCCTACACCAATGGTGAATATGGCGTAACGACCCATGCACATGAGCAGATCGTGCGCGGTGACCCCAAAGGCACCAAAGAAGGGGTTCAGAACATTGGCGATGCCATGCGCGACGCTGCTGCCGCCTATCAGTTCGGTCTGCTCTGGCTACTTACCGGCAATGAGAGTTACGCGCAAAAAGGCGTCAAAATCCTCAATGCCTGGGCCACCACCTGCAAGGAGCTGACAAGCAACGACAACGACCAATACCTGGCTGCCGGTGCCCAAGGCTACACTTTCGCCCTCGCAGGTGAAGAGCTTCGCAACTACAGCGGATGGAGCGAGTCGGAATTCACCGAATTCAAGAACTGGATGCTTGGCGTCTTTGGCGACAAGAACTACAAGTTCCTGCAACTGCACGGTTCGTCGAACTGCGGTTCGCCCAAGCACTACATGTCGAACTGGGACATGGTGAACCTCTGTTCGTACCTGCAGATCGGCATTCTCTGCGAAGATGACGAGATTGTGAAGTTCGTCACCAATTACTTCACCAAGTCTGGTGATGGACTGGGAGCTCTGCCCAACATCCAGCAGGCCACATACGACTTCAAGCTTCCCGATGGTTCGACCGAAAAAATCACACAGGCTCAAGAGAGTGGCCGTGACCAGGGACATGCTACGATGGCCATCGTCGTGGCTGGTCATCTCGCACAGACAGCATGGGCGCTCTATGAGGACAATCCGGACTATACCGATCTCGACTATTTCAGCTCCAACGACAAAGCGTTGCTCCGCATGGCAGAATACAATGCCATGGCCAACCTGAAAGATGGCACGCATGCCGATGTAGCAGCTACGGGCACCCAAGGTGGCAACTGGCTCTACTCCATCGCCGAGATTCCCTTCACACCTGTTGGCAAGTGGTGTTCGAATCCCAACCACGAGGCAGGAAAGATGCAGGAAAGCTTTGGCGAAAAGGAGCGCGGACAACTCCGTCCCGGTTACGAGATCTTCTATCGTCACTACAAGAACGATGCCAGCTACTTCATCAAGAAGTATGCCGAAGTACAGCGCCCCGAGTGCGGTTCGGGTGATGCCCGCTATGGTGTTAACTCCGGCGCATTCGACCAGATAGGATGGGGCACGCTAATGCTTTATCAGAACTAAGTCCTTTCTCACACATGATGTTCAGTCTCCCACATTTCATTCAAATAGATGTGGGAGTTTTTTTCTGATTATGCCACATAATTTCCTGTCGTGTTTAAGTATTTTATTCATTCCGTTCGTATAATAGCATAGAATAATAATTTGAAAAAACTATGCGTACAAAAAGAGTTTCTTCTGCCCTCATTATGGGCATCACCCTGTTGACCTCATGTGCCAATAATTCTAATACAACGGCCCCTGAAGTCAACATTTCAGAAGAAGAAGTCGCCAACGACTTGCAGTATTGCAACCAGCAATTGCATCGCACTTTGGCCGAACTGCGCGATTCGACCACCGGACAGATCGACTACACAATGTCACCTCGCAACATCCTCAGCGGCGAGAGCCACTGGAACCTCCGCAAGGTCGATAAGGCTGAATGGTGTGGAGGATTCTTTCCTGGCACCTTGTGGTATGACTATGAAGCCACGGGCGACACCGCCATCCTTCGTGAGGCTCGCAGCTTCACCGAGCCGCTGGCATTTCTTGCCGAAACCCCGGCCTACGACCACGACCTGGGCTTCCTCGTCATCACCAGCTTTCTCAATGGCTACCGCCTGACAGGCGATGAGCACTACAAGCAGATACTTTTGGCTTGCGCCGACACCTTGGCCACCTTATATAATCCGCACGTAGGAACCATCCTGTCGTGGCCCCGTCACGTCGAGGATTTCCATGGACACAACACCATCATGGACAACATGATCAATCTCGAACTCCTGTTTTGGGCTGCCGACAACGGTGGCAGCGACTCGTTGCGCCAGATTGCCATCAGTCACGCCAGCACCACCATGAAGCACCATTTTCGTCCAGACGGAAGCTGCTACCATGTTGCGATCTACGACCCTATGACCGGAGAGTTCTTGCGAGGTCAGACTCACCAGGGCTACTCCGACGACTCAATGTGGGCTCGCGGCCAGTCGTGGGCCATCTACGGCTACACCACCACCTATCGCTACACCAAGGACCCCACCTTCCTGGAGTTCGCACAGAAGGTGACCGACATCTATCTCAAGCGCCTCCACGAGACCAGCGACGATTGGGTACCCATCTGGGATATGGACGATCCACGGGGCGCAGCCGCACCCAAGGACGCCTCGACAGCCTGCGTGGTGGCTTCGGCCCTGCTCGAACTCTCCGGCTACGTCGATGCCAGAAAGGCCGGCGAATACCGGAATGCAGCCATCAAAATGCTGCGCGACCTCAGCACCGAGAAGTATCAGAGCCGTGAGCAAGCCCCCTCGATGCTGCTCCACAGTACAGGCCATCATCCTGCTGGTTCGGAGATAGATGCCAGCATCAGCTACGCCGACTATTATTACATCGAGGCATTGTGCCGCCTCCACAAACTTCAATCCGAATAATCTATAATCCTTCCGAATGAAAAGAATAGACAACATTCTCCTTCTCACTATTGCAGGGTTGTTCTTGGGCAGCAAATCCTGGGCCGAAGGTTCCATCTCCTCATCGGCCAGTGAGACGAGGTACAATTCCTTGGCCGATGCTGTGGCTTCAGTAGCAGAAAACAATGCCGAGGCCGTAACTCTCACCCTTAATGGCGACATAGAGATCAGTAGCCGTGTTAATATAAGTAATCGGAATATTATCATCAAGGGAGCAACAGGGTCCGAGCGAATCCTTCGCAAGACAACTTTTACCAACGGAATCCTGATTCTTCCACAGAACTCCACGACTCTTGTTCTTCAGGATCTGATCTTCGATGGCAACTCGACCAATGCTTCAGCTCTGGCCTTGGAGGCGAGTAGCGGCAGTACCACATTACGAAATGTCTCGTTTCAGAATCACATCAGTTCTCATAAACAAGGAATCGTCTGTGCGAAAAACAATGGCACTCTTATGCTGGATAGGGTTACTTTCGAAGACAATACTCTAACCAGCGACGGACGAGGCCTCATCTTTGCAGGCAATGCCGGAGTCTCCTTTGTCGGAGCATGTGTTTTTACAAACAACAATGCAGATAATCACGTCTATTTGGAGAACTGTGACAATTATATCACAGCCTCTCAGGCCACTCACACCACCCGCATCTCAATCTTTGTCGAAAAAAACCTGGCGGTTGGGAAAGAGATTGTGAAAGGTTGCAACGACAACAGCAAATTCAACGTCACCAACAGCGGCTATTATCTAAGCGCCAACGGCGACCATCTCGCTGTCACGGCCATCACAAGTCCAATTTGGAACAAGACCACGCTCACTGGCTACAATGACCTTCCAACGGCTGTCAGTGAAGCAACATCGGGAGCCGAACTGATGCTTACTCGCGATATCGAACTTGCAGCACGTACCAATTTCTCCACTACGCTGACTCTCGATGGTTGCGGACACATCATCTACCGCAAAGCAGGCAACACAGGCAACAACATGCTGCTGGCCGCTTCGGGCTGCAACGCCACCATCAAGGATGTGGTGTTTGACGGCAACGGGATCAGCACCGAAAAGAATGTTATCGAGGCATCCAACGGCACGATGACACTGCAGGATGTAACCATCCAAAATGCTTCTTGCAAAGCTTCTAACGGTCAATCAGTAGTGGTTCTTAAAGGCAGCGGCACACTCATCATGGAGAATGTGTCGTTCGCAGATTGCGAGGCGGCATCTGGCTTCGGTACAATCTTTGTTGGACGTTCCACTTTGACCCTTAAGGGTAATAACACGTTCACCAACTGCCCCACTGCTATCTACATTGAAAAGGATTATACCATCTCAGCTACCGACGTCACCAATGAGCAAGCAATCTCGATTGATGTAGCAAGTGCATACGCAACTGCAGGCAAAGTGGTTGTTAGAGGCAGTAGTGACCTCGGCAAGTTCTCGTTCGCCAAGCCAGGCCGCTTTTTGGAGGCTTCGGGAAGCGACCTCGTCATCGCTGCCACAAACAGCAGCCTTTCGTTCCAGCCATCCAAAGATACCTCTATCAGATATCAGGCCAACAACACCGGCTTCGAAACCACTCGTTACTACGATGCCGCGCTGTTACACTTCAACAAGCTCGGTTCCACAGCAAAGGCAAACTTCGCGACGCTCTTAGGCTTCGACCTCTCTGTTGTGCAGAACTTCATGTCTTTGGGATTTAGCGTATCGAATGCTTCCATTACACTGACCGATCACGGCACCAACCTCAACACACTCAAGTTCTACAAGTTCAGTGAGCCGTGGTCCGAGTCAGGCACAAGTACATATCAAAGTGTTTCCGGCCTTAATGATGCCAGTGGAATCGGTGGCTCCGACGACAAGGTACAGTCGGCCATCTCTGATGCCAACTTCCTCTGTTCAGCCAAACTGACGAACCCCTATAGGAAGTCCCTCTTCGAACTGGGCAGCGACACCGGCAATGGAGGATCGACAACACAAATATTCGACATCACAAGCTTCCGAACCGTCTTCACAGCAGAAGCTCTGACGAGATACATTTCCAGCAACATCGGCAGCGAAGTGAACTTCCTCATCATCAGCGACAGCGAAAACGAAGCCACCGTCTTCTCAAAAGAGGCTACAGCTGACGGATACAAGATTCCGAACAGTACGCAAACCACGACGGAATACACATGGACAGGCTCTGCATGGGTCAAGGGATCCGCTACCATCGACCGATATGCCATGATGCTTCGCTACTTCAACATGACCGAAGCAGAGTTTCAGCAAGCGGTTGCACCCAAACTCAATGTTACACTGACTGCTTCTGACGGTGTCTCTTACACACTCACCGTAAGTAGTGCAGGCGTAGCGACGCTGGTTCTGCCGTTCGATGCAGAACTGCCCGAGGGCATCCAAGCCTATTGCCTCACGGCAGATGTCGACAAGATTTATTCCGAAGAGCTCTCCTCGATAATTGCCAACAGTCCTGCATTCATTACAGCAGAGGCCGGGGAATACAAGTTTTATGCTGCGACGAATGAGGTGGCATATCTAGAAACACCTGCCGACGGAAGTCTCATTGGTTCATATAGAGAGACGACAGCTCCCCTCGGTGACTATGTGCTCCAAAAACATGAGGATGAAGATCCCGCATTCTACAAAATCGTGAGCGGCAGCAACCAGACCATCCATCCTTTCCGCGCCTGGCTCAAAGCCCCAGCTTCGTCATCTCATGCACGTTATCGGATTGACCTCTATGACACCAATGACATCGAAGAGATGCCTGCTATCGAAAGCATGAACGACAAGAACATCTATGATCTATGGGGTCGGAAAGTTGCATCTCCCAAACATGGTATCTATGTCATCAATGGCAAACGTGTTCTCTTCACTTCCAACAAATAATCCTTCTAGCATCAGACAATGAAAAAATATATACGTCCGGAAATCCAAATCGAATTGCTTGATGAAGCTGATATAGTCAGCACATCCTTTGACTATGGCAAAGACAATAATGGCATAGCTGATAATGGTGCCAACCTAAGTCGTCACCGTAACAACATCTGGGACGAATGCATCGCCATCGCTGTGACCCTCTCCATTGCCACTTCGGTTTCAGCTCGCTCTTTCCAGCACCCAGGCATCACCTACACCGAAGCCGACATCCAGCGTATGCGTGCCATGGTAGAGGCTCAAGTGGACCCTTACTTTACCACTTTCGAAGCGTTTAAGGAGAGCAAATACGTCAAAGCCAGTCTGTACCTCAACACGTCCACCGAACTGACAAATTTTTCGGGCACAGTAGGCAAGTCGGGCCGCCAGGCCCTCGACCTTGCCCTTTTGTGGAGGCTGACCGACAATACGGAGTATGCCGATAAAGCCGTTCAGATACTTAATAGCTACAACATTGTAACCAAATGTACGAATGCTACTGCAGCCCTAGAAATCGGCAAAGTCAACCTCCTCATAGAAGCAGCTGAATTGCTGCGTGACTATGGTGGATGGACCAAGAGTGACCAGGCCAAGTTCAAGGCAATGCTCGTCCATCCCGGTTACAGTCAAACCGCCGTACCCTCAAGCGACAAGACCTTCTATTGGAATGTATATAATTTCGATCGGGGTCGCTTTGGCAACCAAGGGCTCAATGGTGCTCGTGCCTTGATGGCTATGGCCATCTATCTCGACAACGAGGTGATGTATGACCGGGCATATCGTTATTTGACAGGACAAAGCCACCGCTCCGACGACCTCGCTTATCCAACGGGTGCTCCTGTTCAAAGGAACCAGATTGCAAGTACCGGCTCTCATGAGTCAGCTTCCGACAGATACATGAATGTCTTTACAAGCCCTAATCAATACGGGACAATCGAAGACTATGGTTACGACGAGCAAATCCAATACTACATCTACCCCAATGGTCAGTGCCAGGAGTCGAGCCGTGACCAAGGGCATGTCACCTTCGGCCTCAACGTATTGGGCAACATCGCTGAGATGGCATGGAATCAGGGCGACGACCTCTACGGGTTTCTCGATAGTCGCATCCTGCTCGGCATGGAATGGACTTACCGCTACATTCAGAGCTATGTGGAAGAAGACGTTGAAGCATGGTCTCCTGCCGGATTTGTGGAATACAACAATGCCATGGGGGCGACGACCACTGCCTCCTTCGACAACAACCTGTATATCCAGACACTGAGTCGCAGTGCCCGATGGTATAGCCTGACGCCCTACGATGGCGATCGTGACGACACCTATGCTGCCGGGGCTATGCGCGAAGCCGCTCTAGCCCATTACAGTGTGCGTGCCGGGTTGAATGCCGACCGTTATTATTGGCTTCAAAAGAGTCGTGACTATATGATTGCCAACTATCAATATGAAAGTTGGGGAAAGATCAAGAATAATGCCGACAATTGGTTCTACGAGTTTCCGGGTTGGGGCACACTGACCAAACGACGCACCCCTTGGATGGCGGGCGATGCCGTGACGTTCAGCGAAAAGAATGCACAATTCACCACCCACTCCATCGGTGATGAAATCCTGTTTGCCGACTACGATGCCTACGCCATTGCTGGTGCAGGGCAAGGCCACAACTACTGCAGCGCGAACTCTGAACCGAATACCATCTATCGAACCGATGGACATGTCAAAATTGAAATCCTTGAAATGCCAGTCATCGGCTATGGTGGCTATGCCGACAATTCGGAAAACCTCGCTCCTCGTCGCGCTTCGGGTCACAATACCGATGTTTCAATTTATGGCCTTACTGTCGGCGATTGGCAGAATTATACCATTACCAATACCTCCCCAACTACCACTACTTGTGATGTTTTTGTCACATATTCCAGCACCGACAATGCTTTCATCAAATTCATCACCGAGACAGGAGAAGATCTCACGGCGACACTCCCAGCTACGGACGAAGACGTATTCGTCAAGATCAATATCGGTCGGCTAAACATTGCTGCAGGAGCCTCAGTGGTGCGTGTAGTTTCAATCTCCGATGTAGAGGAATTACGATTGCTTAGTTTCTCTTTAGAAAAGCCTGCCGAAACGATGGAGTACATTCTCAATGTCAGTCAGACAGCAGGAGTATCAACACTGATTCTTCCTTTTGATGCAGCACTTCCCCAAGGCCTTGAGGCTTACACTCTTGAAGACATGGGGACATATATCAAGGCCACTCCAGTCAGCAGCATCACCGCTGATCAACCCGTCATTGTCAAAGGGTCAGGGACTTACAGTCTAAATGGGACCATCACTGGCGATATGAATACTTCTCATCAAGAGGAAAGTCTTATTGGTGTCTATGCCACAACTACGATTGCCGCGGGCGATTACGTACTCCAAAAACATAGTGGATACGATGCTGCATTCTATCGAGTGAGCGAAGGCAGCAACACCACTATCTCCCCCTATCGTTGCTATCTAAAAGCTAGCGGATCCTCGCAGCAAAACGCCAAGTCCATCCGTTTTGAAGGCGAGGCCGGCATCTCTATCATCAATATAGATAGCATTAGCGATGATGTCGCCTACGACCTTCAGGGTTTCCAGTCCAATTCGGGTAAAGGTTTCTTAATCAAAAAAGGAAGGATTATAGGTATTGTAAATTAAACCATTTCGTCGTATTTTCATTCCACAGATACCGACGACTTATCTTTTTTTTGAATTAACGGCAATAAATACCCATTTGTTGCCGTTTTATTATTGTTTGCACTAAGTAAAGTAAATGATTCGTCCGTATTAATAATCAAACAACAAAAGAAAATGAAAAAGATCGTACTCTCCTTTCTGCTTTTGACCCAATGCATCACAGCAATCATGGCACAGGTGAACATCATCGTCAGGAATCCTTCCACGGCGCAACGCCAGGAACTCATCGAGGTGGACATGGCAGATATCTATCGTGATCTCGGCACAGGTCAGGGCGAGCCCTTCGTCGTGAGCCAGGTAGTGGGGCAAAAGCCCGACGGAAGTGACAAGCTGCGCGAAGTCGATTTCCAGGTCACCTCCGACGGCAAGCTGCTGATCGATGCATCGGTGCAGCCCGGTCGGACGACAGAATACGTGGTGGAGCGTGGCGTGCCCCGCAGGATGCGCTCCTACGACACCCTGCCCCAGCGCACAGCAGCTGGCGGATGGGGCGTGGGCAAGGTATGGACCGAAGGACGCCTCTACCCCGAACGTCTCGACGACATCGCCTGGGAGAACGATCGCGGTGCCTATCGCGTCTATGGGCCCGCCTTCCAGCGCAACGGCAGCATCGGCTATGGCCCCGACGTGTGGGTCAAGAACACGCCCGAACTCGTCGTAGCACGTCGTTTCAGCATGGACATCGACATCAAGCCCACGCAGCGCCAGCTCAGCCGTGCAGGCTACAAGGCCGAGGCCGATCAGCTGGTCGATGACAATTCGTTCCACATCGACCACGGCATGGGTAACGACTGCTATGCCGTAGGTGCCACCCTCGGATGCGGAGCACCAGCCATCCTGTCGGCCGACGGCAACATCTGCTTCCCCTACGCCTGGCAGCAGTACGAGATACTCGACAACGGTCCGCTGCGCTTCACGGTGAGCCTCGTCTTCGGCGACACCCTCATCGAAGGTCGTCGCCTGCAGGAGCATCGCATCATCTCGCTCGACAAGGGCTCCAACTTCAATCGCGTCGAAGTGTGGTACGAAGACCTTTCCTCCGGTAAACGTCACGACAAGCCCCTCACCGTCTGTGCCGGCTTCCCGCTCCATGCGCCCAACGAACCGACCGTGGTGCTTGGCAAGGACTTTATCCAGTATGCCGACCCGACGGACAATCCCACAGCCAATGCCTTTCAGCTCTATGTAGGTTGCCTCTTCCCTGATGGGGGAGTGAGCACACGCACCGACTTCGGGCATGCCATTGCCGTCACCTCGCTCAAGGTGGGCGAACGCTGGACCTACTATGCAGGCTCCGCCTGGAGCAAATACGACGTCCGCAACCAGGTGGAATGGCAGGCCCGCATCAACACCACACTGGACGCCCTCAAGAATCCTTTGAATGTCGAAATAAACCATAAAGGCAAACCATGATACTTCGTCTCCTTTTCACAATCCTGGCACTGGACCTATCTTGGGCAGTGGCAGATGCCGCCCCCGTCGCCACGAGGGCCGAAGCCTTCCCGCTCAGTGACGTGCGACTCCTCGAAGGCTCGCGCTGGCATCGGAATCAGCAACTCGACTCCGCATGGATATGCAGTTTCCCCGTTCAGCGTCTGCTGCATGGCTTCCGCACCACGGCGGGAGCATGGTCTGCCCCCGAAGGCGGCTACAGCGGCAAGCAGAAAGTCGAGGAATTGGGAGGTTGGGAGAGCCTCGATTGCGACCTGCGCGGACATGCCATCGGCCATCTCCTTTCAGCCTATGCGCTGATGTACGCCAACACGGGGCACGAACTGTTCAAGCTCAAAGGCGACAGCCTGGTGTCGGGCATCCGCGAATGCCAGGAGCTGACAGGTACGGGCTATGTTTCTGCCTTCCCCGACGGATTGCTGAAACGCAACCTCCACGGCACATCGGTCTGGGCGCCCTGGTACACACTCCACAAGGTGATGGCGGGCCTCCTGCTTCAATACAAGCTCTGCGGCAACCCTACTGCCCTGCAGGTGTGTCGCGACTTCTCAGCCTGGACCGATGTCTTCCTGAGTGAAGACAACCTCAGCCAGTACACCGACGCAAAGGCACCCTCCGTCGAAGCCGTACGCCAGCGGGCCTTGCGCAACGAATTCGGCGGCATCGGCGAGGTCTTCTACGACCTCTATGCCATCACGGGCGACCCCGCCGCACTCCGCAATGCACAGTTCTTCTACCACAACGAGAAGACCGACCCGCTCTATGCCGGCAATTACGACATGGGAACGCAGCATTGCAATACCTTCCTGCCCAAGATGGCTGCCGAAATCAGGAGCTATCAATTGGGCGTGGGGCTCAATCCCCATGCCGACCCTCACGCAGCAATGACTTCGCTCCAGATGGTAGATAAGTTCTGGCACGAGATGATTCAGCATCATGTTCTTGCCCCGGGCTGCCTCTCCGACAAGGAGCACTTCTTTCCCCCTGCCGAGACCTCAAGGCACTTGACAGGGAATACCGGAGAAACCTGCTGCACCTACAATCTGCTGAAGTTGACACGCGAACTCTATTCCCTCAATCCCGACGATGCTGCCTACTTCGACTACTATGAGCGTGCACTGACCAACCATATCCTGGGGCAGCAGGATCCCGCCACCGGTATGGTCCACTATTTTCTCCCCACCTTGACAGGAGCCTATAAGCTCTATTCCACCTACGACAAGTCGTTCTGGTGTTGCGTAGGCAGTTCGTTCGAGAGCCATGCCAAGTATGCCGAGAGCGTATATTGGCACAATGCCGCTCACGACAGTCTTTATGTCAACCTCTTTATTCCCACCGAACTCAACTGGCAGTCTCAAGGTCTTCGTATCCGACAGGAGACCGTCTTCCCCCGTCAAGACGTCACTCGCTTCACCATTACTTCAGGACATGCTCGCTTCACCCTCTTGCTTCGTGTGCCGTCATGGGCCGACAACCCTTCGATCAAGGTGAATGGCAGAAAAATGACAGTCCAGAGCAACAAGGCTGGTTATTTCACGCTTAATCGATACTGGAAAGAAGGGGATATTGTCGAATACCACCTGCCGATGAAACTCCACACCGAGGCAGTTGTCGATGATGCCCATCGTCAAGCCGTGTTTTATGGACCAGTCCTTCTGGCAGGACAGTTGGGCACCGAGGGCATGAACTGCTGGAGCGACCCCACCAAACACAATGACTACTACGGCTATGATTATGAGGTGCCCGAAGCCATCAGGGTTGTTCAGCTCAATTTCAAGGACATCAGGCCAACTGCAGAATTAGAATGGCAGACATCCGACGGCATCTCCATCAGGCCGCTCTTCGATACACATCGGCAACGTTACGTCATCTATTGGAATGTTTCTGTCAATTCCCACTAATCTCCTCAATATCTCATGAAACGTCATCTGTTCATCATCCTTCTTCTCATTGCCACCGTTCTCACAGCCTCAGCCCAGGACCGGTCCCGCATCGACCAGTACCTGGCGAAAGGCGAAACTTGGCTCTCCGACCGTCTGCAGATGCACTGGCAGACCCATGCTACCCAGCAGTATATGAGAGGTGAGTACTACAGCCATTGCGGTGGCGACAGCGCTGCCGTGCCCACCCTTCAGATCAACGGCGCCCGCAGCCACGCCACCTCCTACCGACGCCCCAGCCTCGACGAACTCCAGCCTCGCCAAGAGGATTCGCGCGGCATGTATCTGCAGAACAAGAGCCTCCCGGGCGAACCGTACGAATGGGCGCCGCTGAGCAGAACGGGCAATATCGTCGCCAGCATCAATCGCGAAATCTGCTCCCTTGCCCTCGATGCTGCCCGCCTGTGGCAACAGACGGGTGACCTCCGCTATGCACGTGCCGCCTTCTCGGTGGTCGACACCTACATGATGGGTGTGCTCCACACCGAGATCCCCTTCGACCTCGAGCATGGGCATATCCAGACGCTCTTCGGTCTGCAGACTCACGAAGTCATCCACGAGGAGACGCTGCCTCCGCTCACCCAGACCTATGCCATCCTGCGCGACTCGCTCGCACATGGTTCCCATTTTGCCATCCCCGAAGCCAAGTGTGCCGACATCGAGGCCGCCTTTAAGCACTGGGCCGACATCATCGAGGCCAACGGTGTGCCCCACAACAACTGGGACCTTATGCAGGCACGTTTTATCTTCAATGTGGGTCAAATACTGCGTCCCGACACAGCCTACGCTGACGGCAAGGGACAGGAGCATTACTTCCGTATCGTTGAAACAGGCAAGAGCATCCGCCAATGGAGTCTCAAGACACTTACCGAGTATGGTTATGACCCCGAGAATGGCATCTGGTGCGAATGTCCAGGCTATAGTCAGGTCGTGCTTGGCGACTTGGCAGAGTTCGTGCGACTTTATCGTGAGCAACTGGGTCGCGACCTGCTTGCCCAACTCCCTATCATCGAACTGGCAGCACGCAACAACGTGGAGTATCTTTACCCCGATTCGATGACCATCGGCTTTGGCGACACCCATCCCAGCCGTCTCAATCCCGACATCTACAACAAACTGGGCATCGACCTCTCGACCCTCCATCCCAGCCGCACTTTTGCCGCTCCGCGTACGTCGTGGCTCGTCCAGCGAAATGGTATGGACCGTCTATCGAGCCTTGCATTTGCTATCAACGGCAGCCAGGGCAACCACATGCATGCCAATGGGCCAAGTCTTGAACTTTACGGCCGCGGATTGCGTCTCGGACCCGATGCAGGTATCGGCTATAGCCTCTACGGTGGTGATGACTACAAGGAGTGGTACTCGCAGTTCCCTGCCCACAACACCGTCTGTGTGGATGGTATCTCGACCTACGCCGTGATGATGTCAAGCCAGCCCATCCGTATCCTCAGGAATGACGAGATGTCGATAGGCAACAGTTTGACGGCACAAGTTTCAGAAGTCTATTGCTTCGAACCCGAGTCACGCAGCGATCAGCAGCGCCTCGTCATTCTCGTCACCACCGGGGCCGAGACGGGCTACTTCGTCGATGTCTTCCGCAGTCGCCGCCAGGATGGGCAGGACAAGATGCACGACTACTTCTACCACAACATGGGACAGATCATGCATACCTACGACGGTTCGACGGGCGCACTCCTGCCTCTTTCCCCCACTCAGGAACTTGCCTTTGCAGGCGGACACCTCTACGCCTACAGTTATATGTTTGACAAGATGAGCATAGACATCAATCATGATGTGCGCGTCACATATACAGTGCATCCCGACAAACAATACATGACACCGATGGCCCGACAGCTTTGGGCCGACGGCGACGTCACGATGACCCAGTGGACCAAAGGCGAAGCCGATCGCACCATCTTCCAGTGTCTTGCCCCCGCCACCGAAG
>JAEEGK010007148.1_pt1 | contig 26640 bp, 14 predicted proteins | sample 8958771 | NCBI WGS metagenome assembly JAEEGK01 (sample SAMN16246547, study PRJNA631951) | gut metagenome | biome: gut microbiome; feature: rumen; material: SC-attached | host: Bos | place: Iran: Karaj | collected 2018-10 | reverse complement strand
TCTTTATCTCGATTTGAATCTTTTGAAAAATCTCTTGTATAATTAATTGATTTTGAACTATCATATTTATTACTCTCTAATGTTTTTGAAGAATTCATAATACTTGGAGAATTACTTTTTTTTGTTTTAAATGCATTTCTTAAATGATTTAAATTATTATAACATTGTTTTATATTTTCATCTATTTGTTCATCTGATAATAATTTATTTATTTGATTATCTTTAAATATTTTTTCAATTGATGAAGTATATATTCTTTTCTTTGGCTTATTTTGATTTAATTGTAAATTGTAATCATTATTCCTTTCGAAACCTATGAAATTGTTATTTAACATTTTTTAAATTTTTAAAAATATATTAAATTAATAAAAATAACATATACTTAAAAAATATTTTTTATTTACAAAAATGTTCTTGTCTTTCTATAATTAAATCATTAACAGTAATATTAACTTTTGAATAATCATCAACAAGATTTTTATATTTATAACATTCTGAAAAAAAATAATTTTCAGAAAAAGGATAATCTTTATTACATCTTAAAACATTATATTGACTAAATTTACAAACATCATTTCCTTCTTTATTACATAAACAAAAAGGCATTGAAATATCACATCTTTCTTTATCATTTGGGTCAACAGAATCCATAAAATTTTCTCCTAAAGTTTTCTCAGAAATATTTTTTCTATAATGTTCAATATAGGCTTCATTAAATCTATTATAAATCATAAGAAAATAATTTAAAGAATTAATATTATTTTGTTTCTGCATTCTCAAAATTAAATTTTGATGAATATCTTCAATAGAAACATTTTTTAAAGTTTTATCAAATAAAGAATAAATTGCCCAAATAAAAGCTCTATATAAAATAATATCACCATAAATAAAAAAGCAATCCCATATACAATGTAAAATTTCATCATTAACAGTTTGACTAAATAAAGAAATAAAACATTTAGTAATTAAATTAGAAATGCATAATTCAAAAGTTTCATCTTGATATGTATAAGGTAAAGTTAAATTAATAATTTTTTTAACAATTTCTGTATCAGTTCTAACTCCAGTAAATTTTAAATAAAAATCAAAAGGTAAATAATTTTCTGCAATTTGTGTAAAAACCCAAAAAGTTTCTTCTTCATTTTCCATTATTAATAATAATTTTGCAACTATATAATTAAATCCTTGACAATAACCAATTGTTATATTTCTCATTGCAAATGCCATTAAAATATTTTTTAATTTTTGTAAATTGTTTTCATCTTTAAAATATGGAATTTCTGGAAATGTTCTATGTAAATCTAAATTTATACTTTCTTCAAATGGAAATGGAATTTTTTTTGGAAATGTTGATAATAAAGTATAATAGTAATTTGGATTGTTTAACATTTCTCTTTTTGCTCCACTTGCAATTAAATAAAATTGTCTTCTTTGAGATTTTGGTAAAGGATTATATAATAAGTCTTTTACTAATTTTATTTCTTCGTCTGAAAATATTATTTTTTCATTGTTTATTAATTCTTTGTATTTTTTCTTCCATGTTAATCCTTTTTTTTGACGTTTTGTTTTTTCGTTTTTAAATAACATTTCTTCAAATGTTTCTACTTGTTTATCATTATTTTCTTCTTTTTTATCTTCTATTTTCTCTTCTTTTTCCATTTTTGAAAATAATTATTTTTTATTTTCTGATTTTTTTTATTTTTTTATTTTTTTTTGATATTTAAATTACCATAAAATATATTATTACTTCAATTAAAAGGTATAATTTCTTTTTATTTTTATCTAAATTAATCACTATTTGCCATAAATATATAACCTATATTATATTATTTATCTTCCTAATAGTGAAAAAATAATTAAAAGTATCAATCAATTAATTGTATTTTATTAGAATTAATTTTAGATACTTATAACAAAAAAATAATATTAAAAAAAAACTAATAAATAATTCTTAAATAAAAAAAATTAATTTATTTTCATAATTAAAAAAATGGATGGACATTCTAATTATTCAATTCAAAATCGTTCAAATAATCCATATATTATAGATAGTGAATTTATATCCTTATTAAATGGATTATCAAATATTATAAAAGAATATTATAAATCAACAAAACAAAATTTAACTCAAGCTTCATCTTTTTATAATTTATTTGAAAGTCAAGAAGTATTTGCCAAAAATATCTCAAATGAAATTTTAAAAAGTAATTCATTAGAAAAAATTAATGATTTAATTCAAAGATTAGAACAATTAAATCAAACAAAAAAAAATTTAGAAAAAACAAATAATTCAATGACAGAAAATTTATCTATATTTTTAGAAAAGGCAAAAAATCAATTTAAAAAAATGAAGGAAATGAAAAATAAAAAACATCAAGATTCAATAAGTGAAAATAAAGATTTATTATCAAGCGAAAATTCATCAAAAAATAATATGCTATTAAAAACACCATTTGAAAAAAAAATATATATAAGAAGTGGAAGTCAATCTCCAATTAATAGAAATGTAAATGATTCAACTTTAAATAGACTTTCTAAAAATATTATTTATTTTTTAAATAAATATGATGAAATAAAAGATAATTTATTTAATCCTGATGAAAATTTACAAAGAAAAATTGAAGAATTAGATTATTTACAAAAAGAATTAAAATTACAAATTGATAATATTTTAATTAGAAATAATAAAAATTATATTAATTAAACTAATTTAGAATCAAGTGAAAAAGAATTTACAATAAAAAATTTAAAAGAAAGTTTAAAGAAACATCAAGAAGAATTAATGAAAAAAGAAAAAGAAATAAATGATTTAAATAGACAATTACGTGATTTTATAAATGAAAATAAAAAATTAAGTATAGAATCATATAATAATAAAACAATATCACAAAATACATTAAATGATACTATTAAAGCATATAAACAACAAATTGCTCTATTAAATATGGAAATATCTGATAAAAAACATTTAGAAGAAGTTAATAGAAATTTAGAATATGAATTATCAAAATTAAAAAATGAAATTATTTTATCTCATGAAGAAAATTATGAAGGACAAATTCAAGAATTAAGAGAAGATAATAAAGTTTTAAGAGATGAAATTAATAAATTAAGAAATGAAATTTTACAAAAAAATAAAAATATGAAAGATATTGAAAATAAAAATTCTATTCTTCAACAACAAATTGATGAAAATAGTGAAAATATTCAAAATAAAGAAAATGTAATTGTTAATTTAACTGAAAGTAGTATTGAAAATAATGATAAAATGAATAATATTAATCATCAATTAAAATCTGCAAAAGAAACTATTAATTTATTAAAAAAAAAAAAAAATGAATATGAAAATGAAATTAATAAATTAAAAGATAATTTAAATATATATAATCAAAATGAAATTCAGTTAAATAAAACAAATGAAGAAAGATTAAATGTAATAAATACTTTAAAATTACAATTAGATGAAGAAATAAAAGCAAATGAAAAATTAAGATTATTAATTAAAGATTTAAATATAAAATTAAAAGAAAAAGATGATACAATTGATCAATTAAAAAATGAAAACTTTATTTTAAATAGTAAAATAGAAGTTATTCCAGTAAAAGAAAAAGATGATAATGAAAAAAATATATTTAAAGCTAACTTAGAGAAAAGAACAAATGAATATGTTGAATTAAGAAAAACCAATTCTGTATTAAGAAATAATTTAAAAGATGCAGAAGAAAAATTAATAACATTAACAAAACAAGTAGAAAATTATAAAAGAGAATTTACAAAAATAAATGAAAAAATAAAAGGAAGTAAAAATAATAATGCAAAAACTTTAAAAGAAAAAGAAGAAGAATTGTCAAATTTATCAGAAAAAAATACAAATTTAACAAAATATTTAACTCAAAAAAATAATGATATAATAGGATTACAAAGAGAAAATATAATGAAAACAACAGAAATAACAAATTTAAAAGAACAAATAAAAAAATTAACAAGTGTATTAAATAATATGACAAAAACTCAAGATGATAATGTAAATAAATTAAATGAAGAAATTAAACATTTAAAAGAAACTGGAATAAGTATTGTTGAAGAAAGAGATAAAATTAAAAAAGAATTAGATAATACAAAATATGAATTAGATAATGTAAAAGATCAAGCAACAGAACAATTAAAAGAATATGGTCAAAATGCTTTAATAAAAATACAAAATTATCAAAGTATTATTGATAAATTAAAACAAAATAATGAAGAATTATTTATTGAAAATCAAAAATTAAAAAAAAATCAAGATAATTTAAAATTAGAAAAAGCAAGTATTGAAAGAAATAAATTATTAATTGAAGAAGATGTTAAAAATTTACAAAAACAAAAAGAATATAGTGAAAAAATGCAAACTGAAATTCAAAATGAATTAAATCAATATAAAATGTTAAATGAAAAACAAATGGAAATGTTAAAAGAATTAGTTTCTGCTGATGAATTATTAAAACAAGAAAATTCAGAAAAAAATAAAAAAATTGAAGAATTAAATGAAAAAATAAATAAATTAAAAGAAGAATTAAATACAAAAACAGAAATAATAGAAAAATTAAATGGACATATTAGTCAATTAGATAAAATAATAAAAGAACAAGAAATTTTAGGAAATAGATTTAATGAAGATAAAGATAGTATTATTAAAATGAAAGATGAAGAAATTGCAAATTTAAATAATAGTTTACAAAAAATGATTGAAAATAAAAATACTGAAAATGAAATAAAAACAAATCAAAATATTGAATATTTAACTAATACTCTAAATGAACAAATTTTAAAAATAAATGAATTAACCCAAAAAAATAGTGATTATGAAAATCAAATAAAAGAAAAAGAAAAAAATTTAATTCAAATAGAAAATTCTTATAATTTACTTAATGATAAATATAATAAAGATATTAATCAATTAACAAATCAATTACATGAACAAACTACTATGATTAAAGGGATGAATTCAGATAGTCAACATGAAAGTGAATTAAATAAAAAATATATTGAACAAATAAAAAAATTAGAAGAATTGATCAATGAAAAAGATAAAGAATTAAATAAATTAAAAGATGATGAAGAGAAAAATAAAAAGTTAATTACCTTATTAAATAATAATAGTAGTAATAATAGTATAAATAATCCTAATATTAATTTAATTGAAACTTCACCAAATGAAAATAATAAAGATATATCTTTACTTTTTTCAATGGTAAATACATTAAAAAATGAAAATTCATCTAAAGATAAAACAATATCAACTTTAAAAATAGATAATGAAAAAGATAAACAAATTATAACTCAATTAAATGAAGAATCACTAAAAAAAGATAAAAAGATTCAAGAATTAAAAGAAAAATTAGATGATTTACAAAATAATACTCAACAACAACATAATAATCAATTAAATATCTTAACACAAAATTTGCAAGAAACAAATAATTTATTTGAAAATTCAATGAGAGAAAGTCAAGAAAAAGATAATAAAATTCAACAATTAAGAGAAGAAATCATAAATAAAAATAATGAAATAACTCAATTAAAGAATTTATTAAATGAAAATAATCAATCTGAAAAAGAAAAAAAATTAGAAAATATAATTTCAGATAAAGAAAAAATAATAAGTGATTTAACAATGAAAAATTCAGAAAAAGATAAACAAATAAGTGATTTAATTGTAAGTAATTCTGAAAAAGAACAAGAAAGAAATAAAATAATTGTTGATAATGCTGAGAAAGATAAAAAAATTAATGATTTAAATACAGATATTCAAGAAAGGGATAAAAAATTTAATGAATTATTAATTTTAAATACTGAAAAAGATAAAACTATAAATGAATTGACTTTAAAAAATTCAGAAAATTCTACTAAATTAAATCAATTATTAATAGATAATATTGAAAAAGAAAAAAAAGAAAAAGAACATAATATTAAAATGAATATTTCTGAAAAAGAAAAAGATGATAAGATTAATGAATTAATTAATGAAATAAATGATAAAAATAAAGAAATTAAAAGATTAAATAATTTAAATAATGAAAAAGATAATCAAATTGAAGAATTAAATAAAAATAATAATGAAAAAGAAATTAAAATTCATCAATTAATTAATACTAATTCTGAAAAAGATTCTAAAATAAGTGAATTATTATCTAAACAAACTGAACAACAATCAAATTTAATTTCTGAATTAAATAAAAAAGCAGGATTAGAAAATATAAATGATGAAAATAAAGATAAAACTATTAATGATTTAAAAAATGAAATTGAAAAAATAAAAAATGAAAACAATATTAATAATGAAAATAAAGAAAAAACAATTAATGAATTAAAAGAACAAATTGAAAAAATAAAAAATGAAAGTAATATTAATAATGAAAATAAAGATAAAACCATTTATGATTTAAAAAATGAAAATGAAAAATTAAAAAGTGAAAATAACATTAATATTGAAAATAAAGAAAAAACAATTAATGATTTAAAAGAACAAATTGAAAAATTAAACAAAGAAAATATAGTTAATAATGAAAATAAAGGTAAAATAATGGATGAATTAAAAGAACAAGCTGAACAATTAAAAAGTGATAATAATATAAATAATGAAAATAAAGATAAAATAATTAATGATTTAAAAGAACAAATTGAAAAATTAAAAGTTGATAATAATATAAATAAAGAACAAATGAGTAAAGACTTAAATAATGAAATTGAAAAATTAAAAAATGAAAATAAATTATTAAAAGAAAGTAATGAGAAAATAATAAATAATTTAAAAGAACAAATTGAACAATTAAATAATCAAAATAAGGAAACTAATAATGAAAATAATAAAATAATAAATGATTTAAAAGAGCAAATTGAAAACATAAAACTTGAAAATAAGGAAAAAAATAATGAAAATAATGAAAAAATAATAAATGATTTAAAAGAGCAAATTGAAAAATTAAAAATTGAAAATAAGGAAAACACAGAAAACAAAGATAAAATAATAATAGAATTAAAAAATGAAATAGAAAAATTAAAAAATGAAAATAAAGAAAATAACATAGATAATAATATAAATGAATTACCAAATTTAATATCAAATCCAATTCCATTACCAAATATAGAACAATATCAAAAAGAAATAAAAGATGATATAAAAATCGAAAAAACTGAAAATAATAATCCTGAACTTTTATTTTCAAATATTACACCAATTGAACATAATGTTGAAAATATTGATAATAATGAAAAAAATTTTATGAAAGGAAAAATTCCTTTTAAACTATCAAATATTCCTTGTGAAAATGAAAATGAAAATGAAATTGAAATTGTAAATGATGATATTTTAAATGATGAATTTTTAAAAGATATTCCTGATTTTATTGAAGAAAAAGGAGTTAAAAAGAAAAAAAAAATAAAGACTAAGAAAGTAAAAAAGAAATTAGATGATAATGAAAAAGATAAATTAATTAATGAATTGAAAGAAGAAAATCAAAAATTATTATTAGAAATTGAAAATCAAAAATTGAATTTTGAAAATTTACAACATCAAGTTGTTGGAATTGATATTCCTAAAACTTCAAATGAATATGATAATAATACTAATATTAATAATGATGATTTAAAAAAAATAATTGAAAAATATGAAAATGAAATAAAACAACAAAAAGAAAAAGAAGAAAATATGATTATTGAATATAATATTATAAATGAAACAAATGATAAATTAATTGATAAATTAAATAGTTATGAAATTGAAAATGAAAAATTAAAAACATATACTGAACAATTAAAGGAAGAATTAGATAAATATTTAAATAAAGATAATAGAAAATTTGTTCTTAGTGAAGATAATGAAAAAGTTAGTTTAAAAAGAGAAATTGATGATTTAAGAAAAACAATAACACAAAATGAAAATGAAATTGAAATATTAAATAATTGTTTAATTAGTAAAGAAGAACAGATTAAAAATTCAATAAATCAAAATAATAATAATACTAATATTAATTTAGATGAAAATATAAAAAAAATAGGAAGCTTAACTGATGAAAATAATCTTTTGAAAAATCAAAAAGAAAAAATTGAAGAAGAATTAAATGAAAAAAATAAAATAATAGAAAATCTTGAAAATCAAATTAAAAATTTAGAAAACATTAAAAATGAAGATAAAACTAATATTTATCAAAAATTAATTGAATTAGAGGATATCATTAATGAAAAAGAAAAAGAGATTCAAGTTTTAGAAGATGATAAAAAAACATTAAATAATAATTCTTTGAATTTATTAAATCAAATAAATACATTAAATGAACAATTAAATAAAGAAATAGAAAAAAATAAAAAAATTGATGTAAATAATGAAATTTTAAAAGAAAATGATGATAATAAAATAAATGATACAAAATCTAATGAAATAACAGAATTACAATCTAAAATAATTCAATTGAAAGAATTAAATGATAAACTTGAAAAAGAAAATGAAGAAAACACAAAAAAAATATCAGAATTAATATCAACAATAAACTCAAATAACACAAATAACAATAATAACGAAATTAATAATTCAAATAATAATAAATTACAAGAAGAATTACAATCAAAAGATATAGAGTTAAAAGAAGCATTAACAAAAAATGACGAATTAACAAAAATGATTTTAAAAATGAAAGATATAGATTCATCAACTCATATAATAATATCAACAAAAACATATAAAGATTTAAAATGGTATCTTTTATCAAAAAATCAAGATAATAATTATGAAAATTATATTTGGGTTCCTCAAACAGAAATTGTAGAAAGTGAATATACTTCAATAGATAGAAATAGTTTAGAAAATCAAACAATTCCTTTATCAAAATTTAATGAAGTTTTATTAAAATTAAATGATGTTGAATTAAGAGCAAAATCTTTAGAAGAAAAAAATAGAAAATTAAAAGAACAAATTAAAGAAAAATCAAATTTTGATGCTGATATTTCTGGATTAGATAAAAAAGCTTCAGATTCTCTTTTTTCAGAAGGAGAAATTAAACAAGTTTTTGGTCAAATTGAAGAAGGAAATGTTGAAAATTTAAATAAAAAAGTTAATAAAAGTATTTCAAATAAAAAAAAACGTGATGATACAATTCAATTATTACAAAATCAATTATTAATATTTAAAGAAGATTTTAAAGAATCAAATAAAAAAATTGAAAAATTAAGTGAGTTATTTAAAGATTTATTAAAACATATTAAATGTGATTCTAAAATATCGAATTCAGTTCATGAAATTTGTAATATTTTAGGCTTTTCACCTAATACTATAAATACTTTAATTAAAGAAAAAAAAGGAATTTTTGGGAAATCTAAAAAGTCAAAAGATAAAGAAAATAAATAAATATTTAATTATTTGGTTTTTTATTTTTTAATTTATTATTATTTTTATTTCGATATAAAATTAAATTTTTAAAATTTTGTATTTTGGAAGAAAAAATAAAAAATTATTCTATATTTAAAATTAATTAATTTTTAATTTGTAAATATATATATTCAAATCAATTAAATTAAATTTTTTTAAAATTCGTTATTGTAATTGAATTAGATATATATTTATATAATTTTTTATTTTCATCATCTTTTTTCTTTTCAATATCAATATAAAAAGGAAAAGACTTAAAAGAAAAATGTTTTATATGTTGTGATTTCATTCTATTTTTTTCTGAAATTATAATTGGATAAGAATAATCAATAATACTTTTCATATATTTTATTTTTTCAATTAAAGAATTTACTTTTTTTTTCTCTTTTAATGTTATATCATCTATTTTAATATCATGTGCAATAAAAAGTCCTTTATTTAATTTAAATATATTTAATTTTTGTAATCTTTCTCTATATTCTTGTTCACTATTTGAATAGATTAAATTATATTTATTATTTAAAATTTCTTTTTTTTGTTTAAATATTTTATTTTCATTTTTGAAAATATCTTTATATTTTAGATTTAAAAAGTCTTTATTTAATTTTAATTTTTCCTTTTTTTTTCTTAATATATTAAATGGAATATATTCATTTCTTATTGGATGGATATTTTTAACAGAATTTGATTTATTATTTCTAAAAGAACTAAAGTAAGTTGTATTTGCTTCAGATAAATCAATACTATTTTTTTTCTTTTTTTTGGCATTATAAACAGAAGTTATATTTGATAAAAGCACTTTTTTAGATTTATTATTTCCAGAAAATAAATTTAATTCTTCTTTCATAAAAATATGTCTAAAATTATTCATTGGATTTTTTTTTTTATCTAATAAAATTTGTTTTTTTTGAACAATTTTTTGATTATTCATTTAATTTTTTTTTCTTAAATTATAAAATTTTAAAATAACTAAATTATTTAAACATTTGGATTTGAATTAAATGTATAAAGATAATACATTTACTAATAAATTAAAATCATTTGATATATATGGAAAACTAAAATCAAAATATCTTAAACCAACAATAATAGGAGCAATTTGTAAGAAGAAAAATATTAAAGTTAATAGTAACTGTAATAACATTTACAATATCAATTTACTTATTTTATTTTGAATTTTTAAAATATTTTAAAATAAAAACAAAAAATGAATTATTAATAGATACATCTAAAGGTTCAGATAAATTAATAGTAAATTTAGATATAATTTTACATAAATTACCATGTGAAATATTATCACTTGATATAAGTGATTTCACTGGTGAACATACATTAAATATAATTGATCAATTAAAAAAAAAAAAATTAAATAATGAAGGTAAAGTAATTGGAGATTTTATTTATGATAAAAATAAAAAAATTAATGTTGAAAAAATAGAAGAAATGTTTATTAAAGGTGAAGGATGTAATTTAATTGGTAAATTTAATATTAGAAGAACGCCAGGAAATTTTCATTTATCTACTCATGCATTTGGAGATACAATTAAACAAATGTTATTTAGAGGAAATATATTAAAATATAATTTAAGTCATACAATTAATCATTTATCTTTTGGAAATGATAATAATTTAAATATTATTAAAAGTAAATTTAATAATATTAATTTTATTACTCCTCTTGATAATAAATTTAATTTAGATGAAATAGATGGAAAAATATTTGAATATTATTTAAATATTATTCCTACTGAATATATAGATTTACAAAGGAATAAATATAATATTTTTCAATTTACAGTAAATAATATTAATGTACAAAGTGGTATGTTAATTCCAACTATATTTTTTAGATTTGATATTTCACCTATTTTACTGAGATATACTCATTTTATACCTAATCAATTTCAAAGTTGGATTAATGTTTGTGCTATTATTGGAGGATTATATACTCTTATGAATATATTTAATTCAATTATATTAAAAATATTTAAAAAAGATAAAATTAAAATATAAACCAAATAATATTTTTTATTATAAAAAAAATATTTTAAAATTTACATATTTTCAAATTAAAAAAAACCTAAAAAATTAACTGAAAAAAAAGAAAAAAAAATGTCACTACAAAAAAATAATAAAAATTCAAATCAATTAAATCAAGAAATGGAAAACACAGAATATCGAATATATGATAAGGCAAAAAACAATAGTAGAATAACAATATCATATTTATATATTCCATCAAAAGATTTATTAGGAAAAGGTGGATTTGCAGAAGTATATAAAGTAAAAAGAGAAAAAAATACAAATGAAGAACCAACATATTTTGCATTAAAAAAAATAAATAAATCAGTCTTACAAGATAAAGATAGAAAACAAAAAATTTTAACAGAAATAAAAATACACAGAACACTCAATCATAAAAATATATGTAAATTTGAACATTCTTTTGAAGATGATAATTTTGTTTATATTCTTGTTGAATATTGTCCTTTTAAATCATTAAATGATTTATTAAAAAAAAGAATAAAATTAAAAGAATATGAAGTAAGATTTTATATGTTTCAAGTATTAGAAGCATTAATGTATTTAAAAAGGAAAAAAATTGTACATAGAGATTTAACTTTAGGAAATATTTTTTTAAAAGATTATCAAACTATTAAATTAGGAGATTTTGGTTTATCTTTTAAAGAAAATGAAAATGATGAAAAAAAAGAAACTTTTTGTGGAACTGAAGGTTATTTCGCACCAGAAACAGTATATTATAAATTTTCTAATAAAAGTGATATTTTTGCTTTTGGTGTTTGTATTTATATTTGTTTAACTGGGAAAAGTTTATTTTCTAATGCTATTAATACTGAAGATGTTATTTCTAAAAAAGAAATTCCTTATGATTTATTTACTCTTTGTAGTGAACAATGTAAAGATCTTTTAAATCAAATTTTTACTATGGAAAATTTTAGAATTGATTTAGATGATATTTATTCACATCCTTTTTTTAATAAAGGAATTGGAATTATTGGAGAAAAATTACCTATTTTTCCTTTTCATGAAGATTATAGTAAAGAAGAATATGTTTTTGTTAGAAAAAAATATGAAGATGAAATTGAAGTTTTGAATAAGAAAGTTATTATGAGTAATGTTAAACCTTTTAAAAAAAAAAATAATAATTTTGATGATTATATGAAAATTGATTCTAATAGTCATTTAAAAAGTATTAATATTAAACCAAAGAAAAAAAGATTTACTGGAAAAAATATTAATTTAGAAAGTTCTAAAGTATATTTAAGGAGAAATTATAGAGAAGTTACTTTTGATATGACAAAAAGGAAAAAAAAAAAAATTTTAAATTCAAGTAAAAAATTATCTTCTGATTTAAGTAATTTAAAAAATTTAAGTACTTTTAATTTGAATAATAGTAATATTAATAATAGTAGTACTTTAATTAATATAAATTTAAACAGTTCTACTTTAAATAATAGTAATAATATGAGTAGTAATATTAATTTCAATAAAAGTATTTCAAATTTAAAAAATCTTAGTGATGGAAATCAAAAAGATAAGGAAATAAAATTAAATCATAATCAATCAGATGGAAATAATTTTGAAAATTTATTAGAAAAGGAAATAATAAAAAAAAGTAATTATTCAATCATAGAAGATAATATTATACAATATATTGATTTAGGAAATAAATATGGATTAGGATATAAATTAAATGGAGGAGATATTGGAATTTTATTTTGTGATGGTACTGGAATGATAAAATTAAAAAATTGTCTTTTATATATTTATAAAGAACTTAATAATAAAAAAAAAGAAATTATTCAAGAAATTATATATCCTCCTAATAAACAATGTTCAAATGAAATTTTGAAAAAAATTCATATTTTAGAATTTTTAATTTTGGAATTTGATAAAAAGAAGATGAAATTAAATAAAAAATTTAATAGATATAATTATGATGAGTTTGTTTATTTGAAAAAATGGAAAAAAACATCAAAAGGTTATTTTTTTATTTTATCAAATAATAATATTCAAATTATATTTGAAGATAAAGTACAAATTATTTTCTTTTGTAATTATCAACATAAAAAAATAGAATATATTGATGAAAAAGGAGAAATATTTGAATTTATATCTAGAGGAGAAAACTTTTATGATATAAAATGTTCAAATAATAAAATTAGAAACAGAATAAATTATGCTATTAGTGAAATTGTTAAATAAATTTTTTATTATATAAATAAGCATAAATTTCTTAATATTATAAATAGATATATTATACATTTTCTTTTATTCTTAAAAAAATTCTATCTTCTCATTATATATATTTTGATTTACAAATTAATTTTCCCTAAAAATTAAATAAAATAATTAAAAACTTCTTTTATTCAAAAAAGAAATTATCTACTTCGGAATAATTTTTATATTTAAAATTTCTTTTTCTTAAATTTTTTCTTTTTTCAAGTGTTTTATAAGTTACATTATCAAATTTCTTCAAAGAATTTTCATTTATATATTTTTCAAAATTAACTTTATAAAAATTAATTGTTTTATTAAATGATTTATCTATTTTTCCATTTGGATTTTTATTTAATTCTTCTATAACTTTATCAGAATTAAGTAAAGATAAATTAATTAACTTATTAAAACTTTTCTTAGGATAAAAAGAATTAAAACCATCAAAAAATTTTCCATCAGCAAAATTATTCATTTCTAGAGTTTTATTAGTAATTTCATAAGAAGAAATTTTATTATAAACACCTTTCATATAAGAAGGAAGTGGATTTAAATTTGAATTAGGTCTACTAATCATATCTTTAAATAAAGGAACAGAAATTTTTTTATGATTATTATAATTATTAAATACTTTATCAATATTATATAAAAGTGAAGAATCAATTCCTTTAAAATCATTTTGTTTTTTTTTATATATTGTTTTATCATATATTACCATCATTATTGGTCTTTCATGAACATATGAATAATTTGGTATTAAATTTGGAGAATCTAATATTTCATTTTGTTTTATTTGATTTACATTACTTCTACTTATTGTTTTTTTAAAATCAGGGATTAATTTTACTTTATTAAATGAATTTGATTTATATAAAATATTAGTTTTGAAAAAATTTTTTCTTGAAAAAATTTTTTGACTGTTTTTTTTTTTGTTACTTTTTAAATAATATTTATTTTTTTTAGGAGGAGTATATTTTTTTTCATATCTAAATCTAAGATCATGATGAATAGGAAAACCATATCTCATAGTTTGTTTTTCCATTTTAACTAAACATTTACTTTCTTCAAAAGAAGATTTTGGTAAATTATTAATTTCCCAATTATTATTTAATATTTTAAATTTTCTTGATGTTAAAGATTCCCATTTTGGTCCAGATAAAGTTCTTGACCAAATATAATCCATTTTTGGATTATATTTTGATAATGAAGGAGCTTCTTTTAATAAATTATTTTTTTCTTTTTTTTTCTTATTATTCATTCTTATTATATTTTGTATGTGATATTTAAATTTATCTTTTTTTAATAATTCATTTTTTTTATTTTTCTTTTTTTCTATATTATCTAATAATGATGATATTATATTATTGTTTTTTTGACTTTTGGATTTTTTTAATTGAATATTTGAATTAATTAAATCTGTTCTTGAAGTGTTTGAATTGAAAATATCTATTTTTTCATGTCTTTCTTCTTCATTTATGTTATTAGTATAATTTTTATCTGGACTAAAAAAATCTTTAATAACTTTTTTTTTTGTTTTTTCACTTAATAAATTATTTATATTTGATATTCCATATTTTTCTGCTGAATCTTTTCCTGCTTGTGAAAAATTACCATACCATCCTTTATTATCATTTTCTACCATATTATAAATGAAAATATCAATTTTATTTAATTTTTTAATTAATTTCTTTTAAGAATTATATTGTATTATGAATAATAAATTAGAAGTTAAATTATTTATTTTATTTCATCTTTTTTAATTTATTTTATTATTTATTATTTTTAATTTTCTATTTTCAAAAGAATTATTATTTCTTTAATTTAAAATTTTTAAATAAATTTTGTATTTTGAGTAATAAATATTTTGATATATTATTTGTAAAAAAATATTTTATAGTTTTTTTTATATTAATTATATTAATTTTAATTAATTTTTTTTAAATATTTTTCCAAAAAAATCCAAATTTTGAATAGATTCATCAATATAATTTGCACTTCCTGTAACTATACTTTCATTAAAACTATTCTCTTTACTAAAATATTTTATTCCATTATGATCAATAATAAAATCTCTATTTAATCTATTTAAAAATTGATTTAATTCTTTTTCATATTTATCATTTTTTTGGAAAGATTTATCAAGTAAGTTAACATTAATTAATTCATTATATTTTTCTTTAGAAATAATTTTTCCTTTATAAGGAGCAAAATTTTCTTTATTCCCATATGTTAATTGATTTAATAGTTTTTCTAAAGATTTTACTTGTAGATCTTTAATTTCTAATTCTTGAATTAACATTTGTTTTTTTTTTTCATTTGGATTAGATAAACTTATATTATTTAAAGAATTTTTATTTTCTAATGGATTAATATTCATCATATTTATCTTTAATTCAAGTGCTTGATTTCTTTCTAATAATTCTTTATTTTCTTCTTGACTTTTTGCTAAACATTTATTACTTTCTTGAAGTAAATCTGATATAATTGTTAATTTATTTTGTAATTCATTTTTTTCTGAATTATTACTATTATTTGATTGAGAAATATCAAATAAATCATTATTTTTATCTCCATTTTCAGTTTTTTTTGGACTTATTAAATTAGAAATTGGTTTATTAATCAGTAAATTAAATAAAAAATCTTGGTAATTAATCATATTTTTTAAATTTTTAATTGGTTCATCTAAAATTTTTATTTCAGGAATTGAAATATTATCAAACATAACAGGAATATTTTGATTAATAAAATTATTAAAATTATTAATATATTGTTCACATAGTTGATTTATATTTTCTTTTAATTTAATTAAATATGAATTTAATTGTGTATTTTCTAATTCAGATTCATTTATTTTATTAGAAATAATTTCAGAAGAATTTTCTTTATTTAATGTAATAAATTGGGGATTATATTTAAATTCAATTATTTTTTTAAGTAATATTTCAAAATTATTTTTTAAGGTTTCTATATTATTAGAATCACCAAATCCATTTGATTTTCTTTTTTCAATAGAATTATTCTTCTGATTTTTAATTAAAAAATTTTCCATTTTTTCATTTTGAATTTTAAAAAATTGAATTAAATTTAAAATATTATTTTCTCTTAATATTGTTTCAATATTTTTTTCTTTAATATCATTCTTATTTAAAGATTTAGATATTAAAGTTATATTTTCTGTATTTGAAATAGTATAATCAATAATATTTTTTTTCCCATTTATATTTTCTTGATTATTATTAGATAATATTTTCTCATTTTCATTTTTTAAATCTGAAATTATTTTTTGAAAATTACTTATTTTATTTTCTCTATCTTGTAATTTAATATTTAAATCACTTACTTCTCTTTCTAAATTTTGTGATTGAAAAAGAACATTTGAATAATCAATTAAATGATTATTAAAAGCTGAATTAATTTCTTCTAATTTTTTATCTGTAGAAATAGAAATTGATTTTATTTGTTCATCTCTTTTATTTAATTCATTTAATAAATTTTTAATTTTTTCATTTAATTTATCAATTTTAGATATATGTGATTTTTTTTCTAATTCTAATGATGAAATTTCTGTTTTTAATGTTAAAATATCCATATCTTTATTTTCAATATTATTATTAATTTGATTAATTTTTTTATTTAAATCTCTATTAATTTTTGAAAGATTAATAATTTCTTTATCTTTATCTAATAATATCATATCTATATTCCATGTATTATTACTTATCTTTTCTTTTTTTGAATTAAAATTTGGATTATTTGAATTTTGCATTAAATTAAAATTAAATTTATTTTTAAATTTTTAAAAATTATTATTTCTAAAATTAAAAAAGAAATTTTAATATTATTATTTAACAAATGTCTAATACTTATAATATTGAAAATTCAAAAAAAACAACTTTTTCATTAAGTCGTTTATGTAAAAGTGACAATATAAATACAACAGGAAATGTTTTAAAAATAAATCAACATAATTATCATTCTGTAAGTGGAATAAATAGAGAACAAAAAGATCCTAATGAAGTCTTATCTGAATTATTAGATAATCTAAATAAGAATTCTTTAAATATCTTTTATAGAGACTCAAGTTCAAATTTCAAAAGAAAAATTGATGAATTGAATTTAAAATTTTATTTAGAAACTGAAAAATATTTATCAAATCAAAATAAACAAGAAAAAACACAAAGTTCACTTTTTATAATATTATTTAAACAAATTAAAATTTACATTGAAGAAATAGAAAGATTAAATTTAATTATTTTAGAAAAAAAATATGATCCAAAAAATACAATAGAAAGGACTGATGAAATATTAAAAAAGCAAAAAAATTTTGAAACAAATCAACAATTAATAAAAATATTAAAAGATTCAAAATCAATTACAGAAGGAAAATTACTTGAAGCATTATTAAGTGAAGATAAATTAAGAAAAGAAAATGAAAGATTAAAACAAGAAAATGAATATTTTAAAAAACAATATTTATCAAAAAATATGTCAAAAACTTTAACACAATCAATTTTTCATTCTAAAACTCTTAATAATTTTATTAATAATGAAAGAGGAGCTTCTGATATTACTAAAGCAAATTCTAATTTAAGTAATGAATATACAATTGAACATATTTCAAATAAAAAAAGAAATAATTCTGATAATGATAATATTTCCTTTTCTTTAGGATTTAATACTTATCATCGTTTAGTTAATCATAGTAATGAACCTAAAAAAAGTATGGGTATTATTAAATCTGTTAAGGAAAAATTAAAAAATGAAAAAAAATTTAATTCTGGGAATTTATGTAATAAGAGAAATATTGATATTTCTAATTTTCATACTACTAAACCTTCTCCAATTATTATCCCTAATAATAATAAATTAACTGATTTTGATATTCCTGATTTTAAAAATTTAGATTTTAATTTTAATTCTAATAGTAATAAACCAACAATTAGACCCGAAATTATTTTAAGTGATTTAGAAGATTATACTAATAATAATTTTAAATCAACTAATAGTAATATTACAAATAAAGAAACTATATCAATAAGTAATTTTTCTCCTCTAAATATCAATAATCAAAATAATAGTAATATTAATTATGGAAATAATAATTATAATAATAGTTATAATAATAATAACAATAATAATTTAACACCTCATTCAAATAAAAAAGTTGTTTTTTGTAATAATAAAAAAATAATTCAGAAAAAGGTTCCTATAATTAAAGTCAAAATGAATAAGTAAACATCATTATTTTTTAAATTTTTTTATGTATATAATATTATTATTTATATTATATTTTTATATCTAAATATTGTTAATTATTTTTTTATGCTAAATAATTGATTTTCATGTTCCTTTTAAATTATGAAAAAATTATAGTTATTATTAAAATACATACTTCTGAAATTATAAAAAATATAATTTAAAATAAAAGATTAATTAAAATATTTAATTGTTTTTAAGTTTTAATAAAATTAATAAAATTAAATAAAATAATTTTCTATAATCTAAGAAATAAATATTTTTATATATATATTATTCATAAAATATATTCCTTTTACCCTATTAGATTATTTATATTTAAATAATATTGTAGAGGAATATTTGATTAAGAATTATAAATAATATTATTAGCAAGAATAATATTTGTTTCTTTATTTAAGGATTTAGTATATTTACACTTATTTTAATTATTATGCATTGAAATACAATATATTTTATGAATATCTTCTCCTTCTTTCATCTCATTTGTATCATTATAATAAAAACTTTGTTCATCATTATTTTTATTTTCTATAATACTAATATCTTTATTATTTTGATAAAAAGAACATAAATCATTTAAATTAATTTCTTTTTCTTCAAATTGTTTATTTTCATTATTATTGATATTAATTGATAATTCAGAAAAATTTTTCATATGACCTAAGTTATAATTTAAAAATTCACTTTCTTTTTCATTATTTTTATTTTCTTTTTTATCTTCTTTTTCTTTATTAATAAATTTTTCAAAAGTTGCAAAACTTGAATAATTTGTATTATTATTATTATTATTTGAATTTTGATTAAAATCTCTTTGAAAATATCTAAAATTTGAATTAATTATATTATTTATAGGTAATTTTTGAATAACATTTTGTTGATTTTTTTTTTTATCATTAACATCTGAATTACTTGTATTTAGAGAATTCATTTTAATTTGTTCATCCTTAAAGAAATGTAATTTATTCCATAAATTTGGTAAAGTTTGTATATTAAAATTTATATTATTTTTTTTTATTATTGATATTCTTTTTTTCTTTGAAGGAAATTTATTTGTTTGTACACTTTTAGATATATTATTTGAATAATTTTTATTTATATTTGAATTACTTTTTATATATGAAAATTGAGTTGTTCGATTTGAAAATCCTAATGGAAATTTGTTATTATAAAAATTAGAAAAATTTTCAAATTTTTTTAAATTAGAATTAATTAGTTTTTTAGAATTAATAATTCTAACTGGTTTATAACTATTTGAATTATTTGGTTTATTAGATTTATTATTTTGAAAATTATCATATCTTAATTTATTTGTATTTTTCCCAATCATTCTTTTCATTATAAAAAAAAATATTTTTTTTTTATATTTATTTAAATGTAGTTAAATAATAATTTTAAATATTATTTTTAAAAGATACTTATTATATATATTATAAATCAAACATTTAATAATATTATTTATTACAAAGAAGCAAAATTTAAAAATTAAAAATTTTACTCATTGATTATTTGTATTTATATTATTATCATTTTCACTATTCCCCATATTACTTAATTCAATTTTCTTATTTTCCTCTTTTTCTTTTTTATCTTTTTCAATTTCTTTTTGTATCAAAAGCATTTTTTCTTTTTTTGCCTTTTCAACAGCTTTTTTAGTATATTCTTCCCTAATAAAATGTGGAATTTTTTTTTGTTCATCTTCATATTTATTTATAGCAGTAATAATAACTTTTTTTAAATTTAAATTATCTTCATGAATATAAGGCCATTGATAACATAATTTAGGTTTAATATACATATCATCAAATTCATACCAATAATGACCTAACCAATAACTTAATCTAGTTTTTAATATTTCAATATTTTTTTCTTTACTTCCTTCATATTTTTGACTAAAATTAGGATGAACAAAATTAAAAACATCACATTGAAGTAATTTATCAGGATCAGGAAATTCTTCAATCATATATTTACTATATTCATCTTCAGGAGGATCTAATTTTTTCATTATATTAATTAAAAAAGGCATTAAAGCACCAAAAACAATTGTAGTAAAAAATACTAAAATTAAAGTTGTTGATCTTAAAATTTCTTTATTTAATTCATTTGGTGTATCTATTGATATTGCTAAACCAAAAGCAATTGCTCCTCTAATTGATCCTGCACAAGACATTATACCTTTTTGACTTGTTTTCATTTTAAAAGATTTTACTCCTAATAGTTTCATAATATAACATAAACCAAATATTGCTACAATTCTACCAAAAACTACAATAATTAATTCAATTATTATAAAACTTATACTTAATGATTGTTGAATATGATAAATTAATGTTAATCCTAAATAAACAAATACAAATGCTTCTGCAATATTACTTAACATTCTAGATACAACTGAACTTTCTTCTCTTGCTTGAAAACTCAAATTATAAAATGCATAATGTGACATAAATAATCCTGAAAATAATAAACTTACAATTGGACTTAAACCACATTCTTCAGCTAAAGTATATGAAATAAAAGCAAAAAATAATACAACTGAAATTTCTTGCATTCTATTTAATTTAATTTCTAATTCTTTAAATTTTTTTAAAACATAAGCACAAAGACAACCAACAAACATTCCAATAATAAAAGAAAAAAAAGCTAAAGATAAAAATGAACTAAACATCATAAAAGGAGTTGAAGTAGTAAAATCTTCTCCTGATGATGTAAAATCACGTAATATTCTATATAATACTATACATACTGCATCATTCATTACTCCTTCTCCAAATAATATTGCAAATAATTTTGGTTCTGAATCTTCATGTATAAAAGTCAATGCTGCAATTGTATCTGTTGCTGATATTACTGAAGCAAATAATAATATTTCTGTCAGGGAAAAATGAATTATTATTTTTTTTGGTATATTATTTTCTTTATTTTTATCTTTATCATTATTTGTTATATTATTATTTGTTATATTATCATTTGTAATATTTTGATTTGTTATATTTTGATTAGGAGATATTGTTATATTATTATCTTCTGGATTATTTGAATTAATATTAAATGAACGAAATGTTTCATTAAAATATTTTAAATCTTCTTTTTTGATTTTATTTTCTATTGTAATATTATATAAATTTTGAGTATAATTTCTCAAATGTAAATTTGAAGGTGAATAATATAAAGTAAACATATTATTATAATTCATAATATAAGTTAAAGGTGTTACTACTAAAAAACATATAACAGTACCAACAACACCAAATGATATAATATACATAAAATATTTAAAAAAAGATGTTCTTCTTAAATTATATCCAGCACTAAAAATAATTGGTGGAAGTACAAAAGTGAAAAAGATATTTTCATTAAATTCAATTGTTTTAGTTAAATCTGGACCAGGACCAATAATCATTGAAAAAAAAGTAATTAAAACCCCTATTATCATACAAAGACCACTTTCATGCATATAATGAAAATTTATTTTTTCAAAAATTGGCCCTGTTACAGTATATATAAATAATATTATTATTGCTAATAATGTTTCTAAATTTAAAGTATCTTCTTCTGACATTTATATTTTTTAAATAATGTTAATTTTTTTTTATAGTAATGTTTACTTTATTTTATAAAGAAATTTTTGAAGATGTTACATTTCCTTTTAATTATAATAATGAAGTTGTAGATAAGGATAAAATTTTACCTTATTTTACTAAGATATATAAATTACCTAAGTATTTAGAAAAAGTAAAATTATTTTTTATTTTATTTTATTTTTTAGTGTATTTTTTTTTCTTGTCTTATTTTTTTTAATGCTTTGATTTATAATTTATTTATTTTGCCAATTAGATTTTTCATTTTGATTTTTTTTTTTTTTTCAGATAAAAAACATCTTTCATTGACAAAATTTAAACTAATTAGTTTAAAAATTTTAATTTTTTTAATTGGACTTTATATATCTAATAAAATAGAAGAAACAAAACCAATAATTTATTTTTATAATATATTAGATAATTTAAAAGGTTTAAAAATATTTACTTTACAAAAAGTTATTGAATTTATTTGTATTTTAATGAATAGATGTTTTAGGGAATTTGATATTCAAATTATTTCTATATTATATGAAAAAAAGTTTAAAAAACAATTTTTTACTTTTATATTTATAATTAGTTCTTTATTTATTTATATTATGTCTACTTTAAGTTATATATTTTGTGTTAGAAGAACTTTAAATGACCCTAAAAAATCTATTTATCCTTTATTATTTAAAATTAATTATATTGAATTAAAAAAATGTGGTAAACCAATTAAAAAGAAAAATTTAATGAGTCAATTGAATACTGATATATTTGATAGATTTTTCAATTTTTTTGTTTTATTTAATATTCTCATAACTGATTATTCAATAAATCAAATTAATAATGTAAAATTCTATTTTACTAGGTTTTTTTATTTATTTTTTTTTGAAATTATTTTTGATTATATAAAAGATATTATAGTATTCCGTATTTCTTATTTTGATACAAAAATATTAAAATATATTTCATATGAAATACCATTATATTATATGAAATTAAAAAGAAATTTATTAACTAAAGAGGAAGAATTTTTAAAAGATAAAAAATTATTAATAATTGGAAGACAATATGAATATGATAAATTTTCATCAATTCTTTCCGCAGATGATATAATGTGTTTAACATTACAAAATGGAATTTTAATTTATTGTATACTAATTATAAATTCAATTTTTAAAACTAATATAAATATTAATAAATTTTTTATTTTACTTATTTCATGTGAAATATTAAGAGAAATAATATGTAAAGGATTATTAATTTATGTTAAAGATTTTGCAGAAAAACATAAAAAAAAAATGAATGAAAAATCATTTAAAGAAGAATTTGAATTATATGTTAATCTTCAAAATAATAATAAAACAAATCAAATATTAAAATATTTTAGTTCAGGAAACATAGGAACTAATTCAAAAGATACAACAAATAAACATACAATAAAAACAGAAAAATATTAATTTATATATCATAAAAGAATTATTTTTATTTTTATTTATGAATTATTAAAATAAATTACCTTTTCTGATGTCATTTAAAAATAATTTGTTTTATATTTAAATATAAATTTATTTATATACAAATTTATAAATATCAAATAGACATCAAAATAAAAACTATAAACTAACATTTTTTTATCCAAATAATTGCCTAATTAATTTCTTTTCAGTAAAAATATTCCCATTCTTTATCTTAACTGAATAATAATATAAATCTTCATCAATTTCAACAATTTCAATATCAAAACTCGTAGTATGTTTATTGCATCTAAAAGTATAATTATTAGTTTGATTAAAGTAAATCCAATTATTTTTTAAAACATTTTTGATATATTTAATACTTTCATTTAAACTCAAATAAGATATACATAATAAATCAATTATTCCATCATTTTTTCGAGGAACATTTTTTATATTTCTATCTTCAATAAAACTCTCATATGTTTTATGAGAATAAATTTTTGATCTTTCTGTTAAAGGTTCAAAAAGGCTTTCATTTGATGTTTTACTATTTAATTTTTTATATTTTTTATTTGTATTTTGATAAATGAAAGAATTATTCATTTTTTGATTTGATAAATCATTATTTAAAATAGTAGAATTATTCAATGTTTTATTTACATTCTTTGATAATTTTATTTTTGTTTTTTTAACATAATTTGAATGATTATTTGTAACAGAATATAATTTTAAATTTGAAAAAGTAAACTTTATTGGTTTTTTTGTTCTAGATGTTAAATTTTCTATATTACTATTATTATATAAACTATTTTCATTTGAAATATTTTCATTTGTAGTTTGAGTATAACAATATCCAAATAATGAATTATTGTTTAATTCTAATTGTTCAATTCTTTTTAGTCTATTTTTCTTTGATGAATTAATATATTTTGAAATGTCACTTTTTATTTCTTTTGGTTTTTCAAAATCATTTAAAGGAAATGTATTATCATTTATATTAAAAGATGAAATTTTCATATGTTTATTAACTTTTAAATTTGTATCATCTTGCTCTATCAGTTTTTTTGCATTTGGTAAACTTGAAACTCTATTATGAGTTGGTTTATATGAAAATCTTAATTTTTCATATTTTTTATTTCCTATTCCTTGACTTCCTCTTCTATTTTTCTTTTTTTCTTCTACTTCTGTAAATGATTTTAATATTAATTTTTGATATTCTTTTTCTTTTTCTTTTCTTGTTAATTCTTTTTTTGATTGAATATTAGGATTTTTATTTAAACAATTTTTTTCTTTTTTATTATTATTTATATTGGAATTTGTTTTAGTAAATTTTATTGAATCTTTCTTTTTTATGTTTGTTGTTTGTTTTGTTAATTGTTTTTTGATTGGTTCTTTTATTTTATTATCTTTAAAAGTTTCAGTAATATTTTCTTGAGTTAAATGTTTTGAAATATCTGTTTTGATTATTTCATTATTTTCATAAAAAGTAAAATCATTTAAATCAGTAATAATTTGTCTTGTTTTATTTTTTATTTTATTATTCATTTTTAAATTTTTTTGATTTGGTGAATTTTTTAAATTATTTGAATTAATGGTAATAGTACTATTTATTTGTGTTTTATCTGAATTTATATTATTTTTATTTTCAATTTTTTCTGGGTTATTATTATTTTTATTTTCTAATTTATTTGGATTTATATTATTTTTATTTTCTGATTTATTTGGATTTATATTATTCTTATTTTCAGGTTTATTTGGATTTATATTATTTTTATTTTCAGATTTATTTGAACTTGTATTATTTTTATTTTCATTTTTATTTGAAATTATATTAATTTTATTTTCATTTTTATTTTGATTTACCTTATTTTTATTTTCTGGTTTATTTGGAACTGTATTATTTTTATTTTCTTCATCTTTATTTGAATTTATATTATTTTTATTTTCAGTTTTGTTACTTTTTAAAGAAGTTTTATATTTTTTTAATTTATTGTTACTTTCATTTTTATTAATTACCTTTGTATTACTTTCTTTTTTATCATCTTTTTTATTTTTATTCAAATCTTTAATATCCTCATTTTTATCATTCTCATTATTAAAATCATTTTCTTTATCTTGTGAAGGCTCAGTATTAATAAATGAAACAGTTTTAAAATGAACTTTTTTTTTCTTTTTCTTTTTTAAAGTATTAACTTTACTATTTGTATCTTGCAAATTTTTCAAAGTTTCTAATTTCCTTTCATTTTCTTTTAATAATTTTTCTTGTTTTTTTCTTTCTTTTTTAATTTCTAAAAGTACTAAATAATCTTCAGATTGAACATCAAAATTATAACTTCTTTTAGGAAAATGAATAGATGTTGATTCTTTTGAGCTTTTTTTCTTTAATATTTTATGATTATCATTAATATTTAAATTTGTATTTATATTTGAATTTATATTTGTATTTGTATTTGTATTTGTATTTGTTATAGTTTGTTTATTTTCAATTTGATTTTCTAATTTCTTTTTTTCTTTTAATTTCTTTGTTTTTTCATTTCCTCTAATTACTCTTTGAAGTAACATTTCAGTTTCAAGTTTTAATTTTTTATTTATTTTTTCTTGTTTTTCAATTTCTTCTAATAATTTTCTATTTTCTTCTTCTGATTTTTTACTTTTAACATCTATAATTCTTTCTGTTAAGGAATAAAAAACATAATTTTCTCTTTTTTGTAAATCAAAA